>OMCC01000537.1_pt1 | contig 25087 bp, 25 predicted proteins | sample 1674161 | NCBI WGS metagenome assembly OMCC01 (sample SAMEA103958149, study PRJEB25191) | human gut metagenome | biome: human-associated habitat [ENVO:00009003]; feature: intestine environment [ENVO:2100002]; material: feces | place: Germany | collected 2013/2015 | reverse complement strand
CAGACTAGGTATGACATCTGCAGGTGACTATCACCGGGAAATGAATTCCCTATTTATGGATAACGTAGTTCTCACATGGAAAACCAATGTAAGAACTGAGGCTAGTCAACCAGGACTTTTTACAAGCCCGTCACTTTAGTGATTGGTAGTTGACCATAATCCCTTTCTATACACTCCGGAACGTTTTGGGTCCCGGAGCTTGTTAACGTTTTACTCGTTTCTCTGTTTTGATTCGTCTTCAATGGTTAACGGGTCGTCATCCTCAATACGGTCATCATGTCCGTCAAAATCAAGATCCATCATGAATCCGTTATATCCAAAGATTCGTTCGCCAGTAACTCGTCCCTGTGCTCTTGCTTTCTCTAACTCCGCGAACTGAAGCCCAAGTCTTCTTACTTCTTCGTCACCCATGTCAACGACATTGTTTACAAGGCGAACGTACGCATCTGCAAGGTCTTTGTCCGTTTTCTCAAGTTTCTGTGTTCCAAACTGGATCGTCTGCATCAGCTGGCTGTAAATGACAGATCTTTTTTGATCATCAATCATCTTTTTCATCTCATCCTGCATACGTTTCTTTTCTCGTTCCCATTCGGCACCTTTTGTATGCATCTTGTTAATTCGTTCCTGCATGTGCTCAATTTCTTCGGATGCCCTTCGTTTTTCAATAAGCTCTACTTTCTGTCTACCAATCTGTTCCTGCAGTTGCTTTGTATAGATCCGGAGTTCATCCTGGTCTTCTGGGAGTGGTTTGCGCTCATTGGCTACGATCTGTTGGGCTTCCTTTGGTGATAAATGTTTTGCAATCGATCCGGAAGTGCCTCTTTTGTAGCCCATATCCGCAAACGATGAAGCGAAGTCTGACTGCAATTTTGCAAAGTCCTGGAAAGCAAAGTAATCTAAATACGAAAATCGTTTGATTCCTCTTTCGTCTTTCACGATCGGTGTACACTGTACATGGATGTGCGGCATCGATTCATCCATATGTAAAGTTGCGAGCAATACATTATCGGAACCCATTCGTTCGTTTACCCACTCAAGTGTTCTCGTTTTCCATTTTTCAAATTCTTCCTGATCAGCTGGCAGTCCGTATAATGAGACGATCTCATTTGTATTCGGGTCACGATACTGATCCATTCCGATCTGATCACAATGTTCCCGGAAATACTTATAATTAACTTCCGGATGCTCAATCCGATTTCCGTCTTTGTCCGTGTGATACATTTTGACGGCTCCTGGGTATGTCATACACATATCCACAATGTTGACGGCATTCTTCCGCACACGCTCTCCGTCTCCGTAACGAAAATCAAAATCCTGTTTTGTTGTTGTCTCGTAACTGTCGCTTTCTTTCTTTCGGTCATATTTTCGGACACGGCTCCACTCGGCGTCACTGATCTGTTCTCCAGTTACTTTTTCCATAGCTGTTTTCATAACGTCCATTCCTTCGTGTCCGACTAAGATCTCGTTATCTTTACTTCTTGTGTAATCAATATGTTTCGGACCTTTATCCATTGCCATTGTTGCTTTGACTTCCACATCTACGGGCTCATTTGTTTTCGGGTCCAAAAAAGCAAACCCGCCTTTAAAATTCCTGGTGTAGTGTTTCGTCAGTCCGGTTACAATATTTTTGGATGTCATTGGTTCGACATGGATATATGAAAATCCGCTTCCTGTTGCATTCATATTTGTTTCCTCTTTTCCGGTGCCAGACTGATGGATTGCGAGTGATGGGGTTAACTACTTCGGCACCAAAATCAAACCCATCTCCATCTGCTACTAAATATGTGCGGCATGGGTACAAAGTAACAGAACAACTAGTAGTACAATGACTACTACATCACTAAAACATATAGTAAGTAATGTTGAAAACATCAGGAACCCAGTAATAACACACTGTTATTACGGAAACTTACTGCTGCTTTCTGGTCTTTGTTTTCCCTCTGCTTTTGTTTCCCTCTGTTTTATGTGCTTTTATTTTTGTTCCTTTCTTTTGCAACCGGTGTTTGTTTCTCGTTTTTACAACCCATATCTCGTTCTCCATTTTTTACCAACGCTCTCATCTTAGTTGCGCTTCGTTTTGCATACCGTCTTTTAGATCCTCATCTTTATCTGCTTTCCATCTGTTTAGCAAACAACTCTCTTGGATCCGTTCAATGGTATGCGGACGCTTTTCCGCACCCTGTGTTTAGTCTCCGTTCTTTTTTATATCCTCATTTTTCTGTGATATCATCTAGCTGGTATGCTGCATTGGATACATAAATCAATGAGACGATATGTCGGGTGCTAACTTCCTTTCGGAACCAGTCATCTCGTTTTCTGTCACATCAATATCATCTAGGTGGTATGCGATTGTGATCTTTAATTCTTGATATCAGATATAACGAAAACTACTCATCCGGTTCCGCTCATCCGCATCCAACGCATTCTGATCCCGATCATGATCACACACACTTTTCGTATGCCAATATCTGTTTCCACATGTACGATCACACATTGTTTTTGGCTCCGGTCTTTTGTATCCGCTATATAATCCTGATTGGTTCCTTATTCTTCTGGATACGATATTTAGGAGCCGAATACATGCTATATCATCTAGGTGGTATATCAATTATGTGCCGGTATTTTTGAGCCCCATGATCCTGCAGCCCTTATTCCGGATCCGCTCCTTATATGTCTCACATGTTCTGTATACGGCTTATCTGGGATCTAAAGACATTTGTTACCCAATTGTCTGGCTGCTAGTTAAATGGGCTCTACGGGGCGTATACGAACTCACAAAGGCATTCTTTTGGTAACCTGTTATTTCGTGTCCGTTCTTGTCGTTTGCAGGTGTTAGAAGGCGCATATTCGGACACAAAACATTCCGGTTACAGATTCTCCTGTAATCTGGTTAAAATGGCTCTACATGGCGTATACGGGTTCACAGTGGCATCCGTTTGATACCGGCAGCAGTATGCAGATGATCAGGGAACAACAATGGATGCGGAACGTCTGAAGTCACATCAAATGTGCACGAGGTGGTTGGTTATCAGCTAGATGATATACGGATATATTTGAGTACTGAGTTTGGTAACCGGAGTATCGGATCCAAATACGAGATACCAACTAGATGGTATTATGCGGATTCGGAATGTTTTGGTACCGTATATTAGTATGCAGATATATAGAATCAGACTGTGATATACAAAACAGCATACATAGAATAGGTGCCAGATATCAGTTAGATGATATGAATGTGTGTCCGGTTGTTTCAGATATCGATCATTCTGGTATCAGGTTATTGGTATGCGGTATATAGAGTTCGGATTATTTAGTTACCAGCTAGATGATATCGATACAAACGGACACGAAAACAAACTGGTATCAGCTAGATGATATATGGGCGGTATCTTAGTGCTGATCCGAAATATCGGCTAGATGATATTTAAAACATATGGATCCAGGTAATGATACCGAAAACAAGTACCTGCTAGATGATATACAGAATGATACGGATTCCAAGTCCAGTACCCAGAAGAAGTACCAACTAGATGATATGAAATATGTGGGTACGAAACACCGAATCCGAAAACGGAATACCAGCAAGCCGGTATGTAAAGATTTTGACCTCGTTATATCAGCATACCAGCAAGCCGATACCTAATATATTATTTCCAGAATATCAGCGTACCAGCAAGATGATATAACGATAGGATCTGTGTCCTGATAAGCGTATCACAAAGCTGGTATGCGATTGAGAGGATGATAAGCGGATACAAAACGGCGGACACGAAATGATGGCAGATAATGTTAAGGTATCGGGTTATTGGTATGCGAAAGAAATAGAAGGCTAATAAACGAGGAAACAGATAAGAGGAGAAGAAAGATACTGTGGTTGCAAATAAGGTGACCAAAACAAACAGGTTTCAAAAACGAACCGCTGCAAAAACAGCAGTGGTCAAAAACGATGGAGATGAAAAGAAGAGAACAAAGACAAGGACCACGGAGAGGAGCAACACGACATAGGAAACCTATGTCTGGGTCACTGATGTTTACAACATTACTTACTATATGTTTTGTTTTCATAGCTGTCATTGTAATAGTAGTTTGTATTCGTTGTTCTGAATCTCGTATTTTCAGTTCCAAGCAAAGCCTCAATCAGCCGGATTCTAAGCCCGAATACGACACCCAGGATTCCCCTTAGTGCACCGTAATAGCAAACTACTATAGTATATTATTACGTAGTGAATGTTTTACTAGTTGTTTATTCACTAGTAGTTTAACTACTAGTAGTTTATTCGTTGTTTACAAATACTTTTGTACATAAGAAAAGAGCCTGCTATTTTGCAGACTCTAATATCGAGTATACATCTGTACACTCAGTGCAACTTCTTTCAATTCGGATAATAGTTCTCCAATTTCAAAAGTCGGAACTGGATCATCGTTTGTATCCGTAGATTTTGATGCCCCTGATTTTTTGACCTAATGTCATAAAACGATTCTAATACTAACACGGTTATTTCCCACTCTCTTCTGTTTTCAGTAATTGGTCTATAAGAAATGGCATCTGTTTATTCAGGATACGAATGTCAGAATCCACAAAGATATTGATTTCTTTTCCAAGCTGTCTGTATCCATCTTTCAACCTCTGCGCAAACGCAATTGCGAACACAGAAGCTTTTTCATTCAATGCGGAAGTATCAAGGCAGATAAGACGATTGAATTTACAGAGCTCCGAAAACGATAAAAAAGCACGATCTCCAGAAAACAAAGAGTGGTTACAAAAATCCGTCAACATAATGCATATTTTTGAAATATTTTGCAAATAAGTGTTGACAAAAGTAAGAATCCTTGTTATATCCTAAATGGAGATACCAATATGTGGTATGCGAATACGATATTGGTACAAATGCTGGCAACAGAAATAGGGACGAATAAGATCCCATATACGGCAGCGGATCAGCCAAATGAAAAAGCCGCAAAGATAGTGTCCCATTTCACAGATGGTATAAATGGGCATGAGAAGGGAAGCCTGATCATGAAATCTCAAAGAATAGTATTCCAAGAGATAATTCTTACAGATTGCGAGCTGTAAGAAAACAAACAAAACGAAGACAAAAAAAGACCTTTGATTTCGCAAATCAAGGTCTTTTTCTTTTTGTTTACAAATTCGTCGTTAACTCAGTCTGTTTATCCGGTTATAGTACGCAGAAGCGTTTTCGAACTTCTTTGTGTTAACATCATAATGGTAAACTTCATTTGAAAGAAAATCAGATTCCGATACTTCAGTCTCGTTGATTTCTCTCACTGTGTTTTGTAACTCTTCTACAGTCAACGTACCATCATCAGCGAGAAGGATAAGCTCATGGATAGACGACGGAAGGATATAGTAGCTACCGCCAACAACTGCCGCGGCGTATTCAAAGAACTCCGGATACATAAGCACTTTTGCTCCAAACTGGTAATCAGATACGGTAGCGACATACATCGGAATTTGGTCCAATCCTTGTGGATCTAATTTATACATACTGGCAATAAAAGAACCAATAGAAGATACATGCATTGGCTGTTTATTGATTGTATTTGCGACTGCCTGTTTCTTAATCTGATCTTCTGTGTACCCAATCGCATCTAAAGTATCATTTGGAATCATAATGATATGATGTTTTTGTCCCTCTGTTTCCGTACTCATGAAACAATAGATGACTGCAAGATCTTCCAGTTCATCATGAACAATTTCTTCGATATCAGGAACCTTGCTTTTTGGAAGCACAACAAGACTCACAAGACTCGATTCATTTTCGATAACACAATTCATTTTGACAAGACTCACAAGACTCAATTCATTTTCGGTAACACAATTCATTTTGACTTCTGGTTTCATACATTTGTCCTCCTTGTATGCGTATACTTTTTGTTATCCTAAATATGGGATACACAATGCAGAACTATTTACTAATCGTCGCTCGTCAGTCAGCACAGATAGAAACAGACACGAACGCGCGCAATACATCGAGTGGCAGATATCCTCGGAACTGGTTGATCAAATCTGATCTGGACTTTTCTTGTTTTAATTCAATACCGAGAGTCCCATCTATTGTCTGCTCACTAAAGAAATCAGCATAATCAGTCAACACAGAGTCTGTATTCGATTTGTCAAAAAGAACCTCAGCATCTTTGCGGATCAAACCTACAGCTTTGTCACCATAGTCATAAATCTGTTCGTATGTTAGAAATCTGTTTCCATTCTGTTTCATGGATTCGATAAATGCGTTTGCAATAACATCGTCCATACCAATATAATAACAATTCATATATTTCCCTCTTTCTGTTTTTCGGATTTCGGACACGAATTTAATCATTAACCTGACAAACTCCCCTCATCCTTATCCTTAAATTGTGTGGACAGTGATTTTCACCCTGTATGACTCCGCTCACACTACTTACTTTCCTATACCAGACGCGACATACATTTACGAAGATGCGTGCCACTACTACGGAGTCCCTCCCTGCGCGTCTACATATTCCGCCACCACACAATTACTACCATTGAGACGTTTTCGATTTCTCTTTAGCGACTCTACGTACATATTCCCAAGATGTTTCAAGTCTGTTTGCTTTTGCATCATAATGATACAAGACGTTCGTCAGATAATCATCATGATTTAATGCTTCGTCGCCCAAAAGCATGTCCTGAAGTTTATCACTCAAATAATCGGCGCTTACTGCAACTTTATCGTCTACTAAAATAATCTCGTGTACGGAAAATGGTAAGACGAAAAAACTACCACCGATTGTCTTTGCTGCCTGTTTCAAAAAGCCTGGATATACCAAAACAGAAGCTCCAAATTGTTTTCTGGCATTTGAGACGACATAAATGGACTTGTCTTTCTTTTTGTCACCAATCTCGAAAACATTAATAGGCGTAATATTGATCCAGGCATCAAATTCTGTTTCACTACCCTGGATTTCAACCAGGCTTTTCATAACTGCCGGATTGTTTTTAGCTGCATTTTCGAACACGTCTGATTTGAATTCATACTCTGTGATATTCAGTGCATCTAGTGTCTGATCTGTAATGATGGAATTGTTTTTCGTTCCAAGACAGAATACAGCACACATTCCACCAATCGGGATATGAATGGCGTCGTAAATATGCAGGTCCGGGAAAGCACAACAAAGAGCTTCTCCTTTATCACGCGGAACCATCCTGATTGTAATCTTATCTTTAATCAAATCATATTTTAAACTCATGTTTTGTGTCCTCCATTTTTGTGAACGAATATCCCGTATCCCAATAATGCAAACAATCATGCGTTCACACTATCAGGACACGAAATCTGAACTGTAACCTATTACCGGATCCGACGAAGATAATCGTCTGCAATTTCAAACTTATGAAATTCCGCATCGTAATGATACAGGCTATCAGAGAGAATCTCATCACGCGCAAGAATTGTTTTGTTTACCAGTTTGATGTCGTTTTTAAACTTATTGATATCGTCGTCGCTCAAATTACCGGAATCTTTAACAAGAATTAATTCGTGAACAGATGACGGTATCACATAATAACTTCCACCAATGGTTGCTGCAGCCTGTTCAAAGAATCCTGGATATGCGAGTACACATGCGCCAAACTTTTTACTTGGAACTGAAGCTATATACATCTCACTTGTTGCTTCATCTTTCGGAATCGAAATTCCAATAATCGACTCGATTTCGGAATCCATAGATTTGATAACTGCTGGATTTCTTGTCATGGAGTTCAGAAGTGCATCGTTTTCGATCTGTTTGATACTTATAGCATTCAAAACTGGAATTGCCTTCATAACTTCACCAAGATCTCTATTATCTGCATTTATAAAATATACAATTGCGATATCTCCAAGTACCCTATATTTTGTTCCCGCCAATACGTCTCTATTGTATTTTTCTGATATAGCATTAACCTCAAGCAGGTCTTTAATGGAATCGTAAATATTATTAACGTTCATAATTTTCCTCCGTTTTCGTTTTCTGATTATCATAAGGCTCACTTTTCGGAAACCTCGTCAGGAATGCGATAATTTCTTTTAATCTTTTTCAAACACACATCATCCGCATTCTCCGATTCATTTCTAAATATGCTTGCCTAAAAAACAATGGAAAACCAAGATTCGTATCCTGTATTCTGGGCACAAAAATAACCAGACCAAGCACGAAGTATAATCCTGTAGTGCCACAAAATTGCGGATACAGGTCACTCGAGTTTTCTTCGTGAAAGATCTGGTTTAAAGTATTACGGAGCTGCTGGCAGCATATCATATCCGGTTGCGAGTCCGTTTACGATATGTCGTTTATACATCTCCATTTATGTCATATCAAAAATAAATATGGGTTAAACGAATATTGGTTAACAAAGATGCGCCAACATTCAAGTATACAAGACTGCAATCGTATCCAGTTGTTTTCGAATACACAGTCGTTCGTATATACCAGGTTGTGTTTGTCTTTTAGAACCTCAGTCATCCTGTAATATTAGAACACGGTTGTTAGTATACGATTTTTTTGTATTCTAAATATTCCGGATACAAAGTATTTTGTATACTAATATTTTGTATACTAAATATTTAGTATTATATATTATATATATTTAGTATTCTAAATATTAGTATTCTAAATTAGCATTCTAAATATTAGGATCCGATTAACTAGATTCCGTTTTATATCGGATTCCGTTTTATTTCGGATTCTATTTTGTCTTCATTACTGGTATACAATTACTGGTATTAGAATACGGCTATCACAAAAAGAAATAAATATAAAGATTACAGTTATGGTTAAATATATAAGTTATCTAAATCCTTTACACAGAGATATAATATATAATACTAAGTTTTGTATACTAAGCTTTGTATACTAGATTTGTTTTCTAGTTTTTGTATACTAATCTTTGTATACTAGTTTTGTATACTAATCTTTGTATTCTAAGTTTTGTATCTAGTCTTTGTATTCCAGTTTTGTATTTCAATCTTTGTATTCTAAATTTTGTATTCCAATTTTTGTATTCTAGTTTTGTATTCCAATCTTTGTATTCTAAGTTTTGTATTCTAAGTTTTGTATTCCAGTCTGTATACCAAGTCTGTATACTAAACTTTGTATTCTATGTCTGAGTTCCAATATTTTCTTTGTCCAGACAAACTACCTCATCCTTTTTCTCATCCTTCTCCTTAATTTCCTGACGAGTTTTTCGAAAACTGAGCCTTGTTAAGTCCAGAAAACGCAGAAAACCAAAAATGTATTTGTCTGTATAAGGTTCGGAACATATTTAGTTCAAACAAAGAAAATCAGAAAAGGAGGACACAAAATGAAATGGTTACGAAAAGGTGCTTATAACACCGTAAAAGAACTTGTACAGGCGAATACCGGTATGAGTGCAAATGACCTTGCGTATGATGCGCGTAGATATCACTATCCAGGAATCAAAGAGGCAGCAGACTTATTCATGGACCACATCAAACACGGATCAAAGATTCTGGTATGGTGTGACTATGACACAGATGGAGTTGACTGCAAATTCATCATGAGTTATACCCTTGCGCGTCCGATGAAGATCCGCAATATTGAAATCCTTTGTCCGGGACGCTACAGTGACGGATACGGAATCAAGCCATCTATCGTGGAACAGTTTGCAGGTACTGATCTTTTAGTGCTCTGTGATAACGGGATCGCAGCAATCGAAGCTGTTGACCTTGCTCGTGAAATGGGAATGGATGTCATCATCCTCGATCATCATGATCCAAGAGTAATTGAAGGACAGGTTGTCATGCCGAATGCGAATGTGATAGTCGACCCACATCTTACCGGTGGATATATCATGGACGGGGCTGGAAATCAGATTGGTGAATTCAGGGATCTTTGCGGTGCTGGAATCACATGGTATTTCACCCATGAAGTCCGGAGTATGTGTGACTGGATGAGTGATAAACAGAAATGGTATCTCGACCAGATTGCTTACATCGGAGCTACGTTTGGTACTGTCGGCGATGTCGTTGACCTAAAAGACGACAACAGGCGAATCGTTAAACAGGGTCTCACGAATCTCAACAAAGGAATGGGAACTTCCGGAATCAGACAGCTTATGTACAAGCTGTATCTGAACAACGTATCGAGTATGGATATTGGCTTCCTGATCAGTCCGATCATTAACGCCAGTGGACGACTCGAGGATACCGGAGCAAACCGTATTGCAGCACTGCTCTGTACGGATGCGAACGATGAGGATGCAAAAAAAGCTCTGTATGCTGAAGTTGACCGGGCAATTGAAGTCAACAAGAAACGGAAAGCGATGACAAAGGAGTCTGTTGAGCGTGTTGTTGAAAATTACGAAGCAAACGGCGGAAACGATCCGTTTATCGTCTGCTATGATGAATACACGGTTTCCGGAATCGTCGGGCTCGTAGCTTCAGAACTCGTAAATCGATATCACAGACCAGCTCTGGTGTTTGCACCATCTGGAAAAGACGACGGCGTTATCAAAGGATCCGGACGTTCGATAGAAGGTATTGGAATCAAAGGTCTTTTAGATCAGATTCAGCAATATCTGACGACATACGGTGGACATCCGATGGCATGTGGGGCAAGTCTTTTGATCGATAATCTGGATGCTTTTGGAGACGCAGTCAACGCAATTACACCTGTTCTCGATACAAGTGACGCCATTATGTACGACCTCGAATGTACTTACACTGAAGCGGCGACAAAACTTGCAGAACAGGAACAATTTGAACCATATGGCGCTGGGAATCCACAGCCTGTTTACCGGATCAATGGCGTCGAGCTTTGTGAACCTGGATATATGGGCGGTGATTCGCAACATCTCAAGTTCCAGACAAAGGACGCCGATATCTTGTGGTTCGACGGACGAAAAGCTTACGAAGACCTTGGATCTCCAAAGATGGTAGATATGCTTGTAACGATGAGCTATCACGAATTCAAAGATCAGGTTACCGTACAGATGCAGGTCATTGACATGAAACCTGCGGATTAAAAACAAAATAGAGTCAGCCACAAACTGGCTCTATTTTTTTTGTATTATTTGTTAATTCCCTGACGAGATTTCCAAAAAGTGAGCCTTATCGTGGATGTGAAATACATATAGACAAGTATTGGAACCAAGATTTCGGCAACACAATTTCAGGTATCATCATTGATACTCTTTCACATCTTTTGCCATAGCTCTGGCAACCAATCATACAACTCACTAATACCAACGGGCAAGCCCGTGGGTTGCAATAATAATATTGTAACCATTGATGAGTAGCTTGAGTGAAACTTATTATAAGTTGAACTACGTTAAGAGAGAATATTTGCATAGTTACCTGTGGATGTAGTACCAAGTCTGCAGCTCTAAGGCATGTGGTTAAACAGTTCTGTGGTATAGGAACAGTGCTCCATGTAAAAACCTCTCATTAACATTGGCGATGGTACACAAACCACTCTTCGGAGTGAGTAACTAAAACTTTTAAGGTTTTAAGAAGGGAGAAATACGTAATGGTTTATGTATTAAGTCAGAACGGACAGCCTTTAATGCCTACGGAAAACCATGCTAAAGTGCGTGTTTTCCTAAAGCAAGGTAAAGCAAAAGTAGTACAAAGATGTCCGTTTACCATACAACTACTGTATGAAAGCACGACTCATACACAGAAAATAAATTTAGGTATTGATGCAGGAAGTAAAACAATTGGTATTTCTGCAACGACTGACTCAAAAGTATTATACGAGGCTGAGGTTGTTCTAAGAAATGACATCGTGGAACTGCTTTCCGGAAGACGAGCCTTAAGACGCAGCCGCAGGAACCGAAAGACCAGGTATAGAAAACCTCGTCTTGATAACCGAAGAAGACCGGATGGGTGGCTCGCTCCGAGTATCAGGCAGAAGATCAAGACTCATGTCACAGTTGTGGAAAACGTAATGAAGATTCTTCCTGTGACAAAGATTATCGTCGAGACTGCCAGTTTTGACATCCAAAAGATCAAAAATCCGGAGATCGAAGGAGCTGAATACCAGTACGGAGAACAGCTTGATTTCTGGAATGTTCGGGAATATGTATTATTCCGGGATGGACACACCTGTCAGTGCTGTAAAGGGAAATCAAAAGATAATATCTTAAACGTACATCACATTGAAAGCAGAAAGACCGGTGGGAATGCACCGAACAATCTCATTACGTTGTGTGAAACCTGTCACCAAGCTTATCACAAAGGCATCATCACACTGCCAAAGGAGATACATCGTGGTATGAGATTCCGAGATGCATCCTTTATGGGTATCATGCGATGGGCGTTCTATGACAGGTTAAAAGAACTGTATACTCCATTGGACGTCGAAGTGGTCAATACCTATGGATATATCACAAAGAACACACGTATTGAACATGGATTACCGAAAGAACATTATGTCGATGCAAGATGTATCAGTGGTAATCCGGCAGCAAAACCTTTAGGTCATTATTATTTCCAGAAGAAAGTCCGCTGCCACAACAGACAGATACATAAGAATACCATCCTTAAAGGCGGAATCCGGAAACGCAACCAGGCTGCATATCTGGTGAATGGATACCGGTTATTTGACAAAGTAAAGTATCAGAACCAGGAATACTTTATATTCGGCAGGAGAAGCAGTGGTTTCTTCGATATCCGTACTTTGGATGGTACGAAAGTCAATAAAGGAAGTATCAGTTGTAAGAAGTTACAGCTGGTCGAAAAATCAAAGCACTATTTAACAGAACAAAGAAAGGTAGCGGCATAGCCAGGAGTGCTCCTCCCATGACTGATATAATAGAACTAGCATTCTATTATCATGAGTCGCGGGTCTCCGAATATGGCTAGTTAAAGGTATTAAGATGAATAGAGGATCTTTAAAACCAACTGAACTGATTGAGAAGGATGAGAACAAAGAGCAGCAGACGGATTTCGAAGCCAACACTCGTCCCCAGAGGTTTCATAGACCTACCGTCCGGATGGATTCTAAGGTAACCCAGACATACGGGGACCAAATAGCGGATCCGGCATTAAAGAACCAGCCTCTGCGTGCTCATAAGGTCGGCGAAAATAATGGAGATGTTATATTAAGGACCGAAAAAGAAGCACGCGTTATACTGGTTCCGAAACAAGAGATTACGACTTATGAGAGAACGGGACAGCCAACGATACTGACCGTGTTTCTGGTTATTGTTATCATGATTCTTGGAGTTCTGCTGTTTTTGTGAGCGTTATCGTGGTAGACGATGTAGATTTTGTTTCTTCTGTCCGTGTTCAGACCATATTTATCTTATTACTCGTAAACAATTTATACTGAACACAAAGAAAGGAAACGAAATATTATGAAACGAAAAGCAGTGAGTTGTCTGCTTGTTCTGACTGCGATCATGATGTTAACGCCTACCATTCCAACATTGGCAGCCGAAAACCCGGACAACACAACACAGGAAGCAACAACGACAGGAAATCAGGGAGCAACTATCACATATGAACAGGATTCCGCATTTACCGTCACCATTCCGAAGACGATCACTTTAGGACAGAATAAGAGTGCAACTTATGACGTTAAAGTAAAGGGTGACATTTCCGGGAATGAAACAGTTGCCGTTACTCCTGACGCGACCCTGCAGCTGACGGATTCGAATGGAAAGGCTGCGGTCGCCTGGAACAATCACTCAGGATGTCACAGAGTTTGCAGCCGCAGAAGTGAATCTTCCGGATGGAGGTAGCACGACAGGTAACATCGTAGCAAACGAACTTACGTCTGGAGACTGGTCAGGTAATTTTGAGTTTGCGATCAATATAAACAACAAAACTCAAGAGGTAATAGGAGAAGATATCGCGCTTACCAGTGAGAATCGTGTAGCATATGGAATTGCAACAACTGGAGATGTTGAAATCCATGAGTATGTAACAGGTTCAGATGGAATAAAACATAAGGTGACTAGTATCGGAAATGGTGCATTTTCTAATTGTTCTAGTTTAACATCAATCACGATTCCAGATAGCGTAACGAGTATCGGAATTGGTGCATTTGAGGATTGTACTGGTTTAACCTCAATTACAATACCAGACAGTGTGATAAGTATTGAATCGAACACATTTAGAGATTGTTCTGATTTAACCTCGATCACACTTCCAAACAGTGTAACGAATATTGGTGGTGCTGCCTTTTCTGGATGTTCAGCCTTAACATCAATCACGCTTCCAGATAGCGTAACGAGTATAGGGGTTACTGCATTTGAGAATTGTACTGGTTTAACCTCAATTACAATACCAGACAGTGTAATAAGTATTGGAAATTATACATTTTACAATTGTACAAATCTCGCATCTATAACATACAAAAGCCAGACCTACACAAACAAATCAGCGTTGACAACAGCACTGAAAAATAACAATGTAACAGTAGAAACTAAGGCTTTTAATAACACAAAATTGCAGTAAACAACCAACAAAACAGAAAGAGATCGTCGTACATGTCGGTCTCTTTTGTTTTTGTCTTCCATCTCGTATCCCATATTTAGTACATAACAAATAAACGTATTCAAAGAAAAGGAGACGAAACATGAACATTTACAACAATTTTGGATTTGGAAACAGCGCAGAGAGAATCAAAAACATGGAAAGAGAGATTTTCGTGAACATGACTCAGACCAAGTATGCCTTAGATATCAAGGACAGCATCGACAGAACAAAGGTATACGATTCGAGTGCACTGATTTATCCAGAACGTGGATCTTTGCAAACCGAGTTTGTTTTCGAACGGACGGATTCTGTATCTGCAGTTTTTAAATATGCAGACAAGAACACAGCAATCCTGAATTTCGCAAACTTCACAACACCTGGTGGAGGATTCATTTACGGAGCCATGGCTCAGGAAGAAGCATTGTGTTTAGAAAGCACTTTGTATCCGGTTATTAGCGATCGAAAACTTGAATCCTACTACTTCGCGAACAAACGCGCATTATCATCAGTAGGATGCCTTTATAGTAATCGCGCTTTATACTCACCGGGCATTGTCTTTTTCCGTGATGAGGAAGGAGAAGAGAAACGTTGCGATGTGATCACTTGTGCCGCACCAAATGCATCCGAATACCTGGCAGCAGGTGGTAGTCAGAAGATGAATGGAAATGCATTGTTGGACCGCATGACTTTTATTCTTGACATAGCAGTCAAAAACGGAGTTAAAACATTGATCCTTGGAGCATTCGGATGTGGCGTTTTCGGACAGAATCCGGAAACTTTGGGAGCTCTGTATAATTATCTGTTGACAGATAAATACAAGGGAGCATTCGAACGTGTCGTTTTCGCAGTCATTGATGAGAAAACGTTACGACCTTTAGAATCAGGTTTTTGCAGCAGATAGGAGGCATTTATATGTCAGTAATCATGGAAAACGAAACAAGACCAGATGAAGCATTAGACCGAAGAGACGCTGTGGCAGGAAAATTGCATCGACGCCGGAAACAGTTAGCTTCCGTTTATTCAGGCATCGAAACAAAGTCATCACCAGAACCTATAATCTATACAGATGATGCCTATGCTATGAAGCAGATTGAAAGGGCGAGGAATGAGGAAAAGGATAAGGCGATTAAGAATAATATGGAACTTATTTTGTAACTCATTCTAATTTAGACAACCGCATACTAAAACAAAGAGAAAGAGACTGGGAAATCCTGGTCTCTTTTTGTGTGCTTTGATTTCTCACATATTTAGGATAACAAAATAAATGACAAATAAAAGGAGGAAACAAATATGTTAGAGCTTAAAGGAAAATACGGAGATGCGAAAGTATTTACTGACAACATCGATCAGGAGACGATCAGTCAGGTAATCGGATTGTTGAACCAGCCGTATGCTGCCGAAAGTAAGATCCGGATCATGCCGGACTGTCATGCGGGCAGCGGATGTGTAATCGGGACTACAATGACGTTAACAGACAAGGTAGTGCCAAATTTAGTAGGCGTCGATATTGGGTGCGGAATGTATGCATTGCAGCTTGAGGAAACAGACATTGATCTCTCGTTATTGGATGCTGCAATTAGCCAGTATGTACCAGCTGGATTCAATATCCATGAACACCCGATCGCGACTTCCAATGTAGACAAAGTTTTGGCGCCGGTGAATGTAGACAAAGCGATGTGTTCTCTTGGGACGCTCGGTGGTGGAAATCACTTCATTGAAGTCGACAGAGACACGAATGGCAATCTTTGGCTTGTAATTCATACCGGATCCAGACATCTTGGTGTCGAAATCTGTAACTATTATCAGGAGCTCGGATATAAGGCACTGAAGGCAAGCGGATCCGAAGAAAAGATCCAGAAGATTGTAGCCAGATTAAAAGCAGAAGGCAGACCATCAGAAATCGAAAGTGAGATCAAGAAATTCTGGGCACAAAAACCTTCGATCCCAAAAGAGTTATCCTATGTGACTGGTAAGATTTTCGATGATTATCTGCATGATATGGAACTGGCTCAGGAACACGCATGGATAAACCGGGAAGTAATTGCAATCCAGATCCTCCAGGCTATGGATCTGCATGTAACGGATTCGTTTCAGACAGTGCACAATTACATTGACACGAAGAATCGAATCCTGCGTAAAGGATCCATTTCAGCGCAATCAGGAGAAAAAGTATTAATTCCACTTAATATGCGTGACGGTTCGCTTATCTGTATCGGACAAGGAAATCCGGACTGGAATTATTCAGCACCACATGGAGCTGGACGTATTCTTTCGAGATCCAAAGCGAAGGATGCTGTTTCGATGGATGATTTTAAGGATTCGATGTCTGGCATCTATTCAACTTCTGTTACAGAATCAACCATCGACGAATCGCCATTCGTATACAAACCGATGGATGAGATTATGAGAAACGTCAAGGATACAGTTGAGATCGTAGAGAGGATTACTCCTATTTACAACTTCAAAGCACACTAATTGAGGAAAAGGATAAGAGGATGAGAGATAATTCTTGTCCTTTTCTTTTTATCAGCGTTTCGATATTCATGCAATATGCACAATGATTTTGCTACAGTTTCGGCATTGTGCACAACATTTTGATTACTCTGTCTGCTCGTAGCCCATATTTAGAGGGAACAAAAACAGCGATAAAAGGAAAGGAGAACTTTATGAAAAACTTAGCTGTTAAGTACCTCTGTACAGGTATTGTAACTTTTGTAACCTTATGTGGAGGTATGAGTGTGTCAGCTCAGAATCTTGTGGTCCAGAACCCAGGAGTTTTGGTTACTAAACCTGCAGGTATAACATCAGTCCTGACACCAGAAAGATCTATACATACGGACGCTGGAATCACAGCCAGTTTCAGGAACGCACGAGATGAGGCTATGGTTACAAGACATAAAGCAGATGTTGTAAAGTCTGCAAACGGAGAGTCTGAAGAAGCAGTAGCAGAATCAGATTCTGTTTCCGTTTCGAATGTTGCCGAATCTTCGGTTCCAGAATCTTCGGGTCCAGAAGGATCTGAAGTAGATTCCGAAAACCAAGAAAACGGAACCGAGACAGAGACAGAGGCAACGGAACAACCGGAAACGTACGAAGTGATCAAAGAGTATCCGATCACAGATGGAAATACAACAAAAACGGTACTTCCATACAAAGCGTTTGGGAAGAATACCAATCAGGCAAAACTACAGTCGTTATGCCAGACAAACGAAGTCGGACTCAGAGTATACGATGGACGGTTTACGATTGCTGTTGGAACGTATTTTAACACGGCAATTGGTCAGTATTTTGACCTGGTGTTAGAAAACGGAACAGTCATCCCGTGTATCATGGGTGACCTGAAAGCGGATATTCATACGGATTCCAGAGGTTTGTTTACGGAAGCTTCCGGATGCATGACAGAGTTCATTGTTGACCGAACGTACCTGCCAAACAAGAATTCAGCCACATACTGTTACGAGGAATGGAACAGTAAAGTAGTCAACGTCATTGTTTACAACAAGTTTGTAAACCTTGAGTAGACTTAGAAAACTGAATAATGAAAACGAAAATACCCTGAAAACAAACAAGAACTCAGATCTGAATAACAGTTATCTGGGTTCTTTTGTATGTTTGCGATTGTCTTGAGCTTCATCATTGCTGGATCGTTGGTTTGTTTCCGGTTCTTTTCGTTTCCTTTGTCCGTGTTCGATCCATATTTATATTGTTACTCGTAAACAATTTGTTTTTGAACACAAAGAAAGGAAATGAAATATTATGAAACGAAAAGCAGTGAGTTGTCTGCTTGTTCTGGCTGCGATTATGACGATGACGCCTACGATTCCAACAATGGCAGCCGAAAACCCGGACAACACAACACAGTCGACGCAGACAACAACAGAAGCTGGAACTCAGAATTCAGTTGTGAAATATGATCAGGCGTCTGCGTTTACTGTTACAATACCAAAGTCAATCGCTTTAAGTAGCAGTAAATCTGCAGAATACACGGTCAAAGTACAGGGAGATGTTATAGGCAATGAAATCATTACGGTTACTCCAGATGAATCCGTGATATTATCCGACTCTAACGGCAAGGACCCTGTTACAGGCGACATTACACAAGAGAAGACAGAATTTTCGTCCACAGAAGTGAACGCACGTTCGGGGGGGGTACGGCGACTGGCAGCATATTAGCGAATAACCTTACTTCCGGAGACTGGTCAGGTAATTTTAAGTTTGTGATCAGAACAAACCAGATAGGTAATGGAACTGCGATCACGAGTGAAAATCTTGCAACTTATGGAATTAAGACAGTTGGGGATGTTGTGATTCCGGAATATGTGACGGACGATGATAATACAAGGCATGCGGTAACCGGCATTGGCGATTATGCATTCCGGGATTGTAATGAGATGACAAGTGTTACGATCGCTGACTCAGTTACCGAAATCGGAACCGGAGCTTTTGTGAATTGTTCAAAGTTATCAAGGGCAGCAGTTCCAAATTCTGTGAGATCAATTGGTAACAGTGCTTTTGATGGATGTATTAGTTTGTCATCGATCTCATATAACGGGAATGAATATGATTTATCAAACATCGAACCTGCATTTGTAGAAAATGGAGTATCTGTTGGTTCTCATGTATTTGAACATTCCTATAGTGAACCGGTGTACACCTGGTCTGAGAATAATTCTACATGCATGGCAACAAAAACATGTTCAGAGTGTCATGACGTTGTAACAGAAACAGCTGATGTTAGTACGAAAACGACAGATGCTACATGTACAAACGAAGGACTGAATACTTATACTGCAACTTTTAAGAATTCAGATTTTGAGACGCAGACAAAAACAAGCAAGATATCAGCGAAAGGTCATAAATCGGTGTCTGCAAACAATGCGGTTGCACCAACCTGTGTCACGGACGGTAAAGAATCTGATACGGTATGTTTGTGGTGTAACACTGGCAACCGGAAAGACGATCGCGCAAACCGGACATAAATATGGAACACCAACTTATACTTGGTCTAAAGATGGAAAGACATGTATTGCGAAACGTGTGTGTGCAAACAATGGTACACATATTGAAACAGAGAACGGAACTATTACAAATAAAGTGAAAACACCGGCGACATACACAACAAAAGGAACTACAACTTATACAGCAACATTTAAGAATACTGCATTTAAAGCCCAAACGAAAGATATTCAGAATATTCCTGTATTAGAAAAGTTAACAGGTTCTGTTGTTTTATCAGCAACAAGCGGTACGATTAGTTATCCTGCAGCAGGATCTTTTACGGTTACAAGTAATAAAAGTAATGGAACTTTAAGTGTAAAATCATCTGATCCAAACGTAGCAACAGCTACGCTTGATGGAAATACTGTAACTGTAACGCCAGGAACGACTGCCGGATCTGCAATCATAACGGTAACAAGTGCAGCCACAACCAGTTACAAAGCAGCAAGTGCAACTTATAATGTTACTGTAAAATCAGGTACATTACCAATAACTGCAAAAGCATATTCAGGAACCTATGATGGAAATACACATTCAGCATCTGTAACTTCATCTGTATCTGGAGTTACTTTTAAATACGGAACAGTAAAAGGTACATATAATTTGGGCTCAATGCCTACGTATACAAATGCAGGTACATATGTTGTTTACTATCAAGCAACAAAAGCTGGATACACAACATTTGAGGGCAGCGTTAAAACTGTTATTCAGAAAAAGGCGACAACAACATCATTAAGCAGTGCGAATGGTGTTCTTTACGTCACGACCACAGGTAACGGCACAATTACTGCACAAAGTTCAGATTCTAATATTATTGAATCTGTAACAGTAAATGACAAGACAATAACATGTATGCCAAAGAAATACGGAAATGCGGGAACAGCGACTATTACTGTAACGGTTGGAGAAACCACGAATTACAAAGCATCAAGTGATACTTATAATGTTACGGTTAGTAGTCGATTGATTGCAGATAGTAGTCTAAGTTTTTGGCATCCAGATAATAAATTTGAATTTGGCTATTTAAACGGGTCAGGTCAATATGTTGTTGATGGAGGTTCTATGTGGCATTGTGTATCTCTTATTCCTATAACGACTTCTGGATATTATTATATTGTCGGTCGTACTGGTGGCGCTCCAAGATCTTGCTTATACAACGATGCATCTCGAAACAGTTTATATCAATCATTTGAAAGTTCAGATGGTTATTATACTTATATCCCAGCCGGTAAATATCTTGGATCTCTGCTTTTCCGAGACGAAGGTTTTAATGCATTAGATTTAAGATTTGTAACATTTTCAAAATAGTGAAGTGTTTAATAAGGAGTTCGATTCAATTCGAGCTCCTTATCTTTGCTTATAAAAAGGATTATATTATTCTGGATGAGAGTGATGTAGAATACAGATACGATATACTGATTGTTTGAATCAAGTGCACACGGACCCATGATTATAGAACTACTAATGTTCTATAATAAACGACTATTGAACTGCTAACGTTCAATAGTATAAAGCTTCGGAGTTAGAACCCAGAGTTGCGATATCGAATAGGATGGAAGCAAAAACAAAAGCTGCAACATATGTCACAGCTCTTATTTTTAATCAAACCTCTTTTATTTTTCCGCATTTGGTGCACTTACAGATAGTAATCCGCTGTTCGTCTCCATTTCCGGTTCCTCCAGTCAGATACGAATCGATTTCTTTAAAATCATGAACTCCGTTTGGACAAAGCTGATTTTCTAAGAATTCAATCCTTACTACCATTTTGTCGTAATCTTTTCGTTTGATCCACATATTATAAGCTCTCCTTTCATTGTCTCATCAAATTCTGATTACTATAAATATGGTTCAAAAGAATACAAATTGAATACTCCTGACCAGATTCGAACTGACAACTAAGACCTTAGAAGGATCTTGCTCTTTTCCATTGAGCTACAGGAGTCTAAATGTTCCCAGGGAGATTCGAACTCTCATTGTGCGGTTCGTAGCCACATAGTCTATCCAGTTAACTTATAGGAACAAAACAAGAGACGTAGGTTGGATTCGAACCAACAAGAACAATTATTCCTCGAACGGTGTTGCAGACCGCGGTGTTAACCATTTCACTACTACGCCAAAAACAGGCAACTGAGGAATCGAACCTCACCTTTCTGGTTCAGAGCCAGATGTACTAACCAATATACGAGTCGCCTATAAGTGCTAGATAATGGAATCGGACCATTGACTCTTCGCGTATCAGACGAAGTTTCTACCATTGAATTAATCTAGCGTAAACGCCGTGCACAGGATTCGAACCTGCAAGTCCTTTCGGACCAACGGTTTTCAAGACCGCTCCCTCACCGCCCGGACACACGGCATATTTTTTACATGTGTTCGTAAACAACACATGAGCACGCCCACTAGGATTCGAACCCAGAGTTCACAGTTTTGGAGACTGATGTTTTACCTTTAAACTATGGACGCTTAGAGCGTAGTAGACAGGAATCGAACCTGCAGACCGCATAAGCGGATGACGGAGTAGCAATCCGTTGCTGTACCTATTGAGCCACTACTACATAGTACCGGATGTGGGATTCGAACCCACAAACTTATCGTCACGATATCCTAAGTATCGCCTCTGTGCCTTTCGAGTAATCCGGCGTAAATGCGGAAACCGAGATTCGAACTCGGATGGATTGAATCCAACTGGGTTTGAGCCAGCTGCGTCTACCATTTTCGCCATTTCCACACATAAGTACACCTGGTGAGATATAAGATTGAAAATCAACAATCTCACAGGAAAGTACACCTGGTGAGATTCGAACTCACACTGAACCGGGCTTAAACCGGATGCCTCTGCCGTTGGGCTACAGGTGCGAAATAATACATTGAATAACACTAAGAGATACTATGAGACAACTATGAGACAAACTTCCTCTTATCCTTATCCTCATCCTTATCCTTAGCTTAGGTGCATGACCGGATTCGAACCGGCAACCTGTGGATCCACAATCCACTGCTCCACCAATTGAGCTACACACACAGTCGGAGTACAGGGATTCGAACCCTGAACCTCATGGTCCCAAACCACGCGCACTGCCAAATTGTGCTACACTCCGAGGTCACTGCTACATTTACGCAGCAGTTGTTGTTACTATGATATTATCAATTGTCGTATTCAAGACTGCTGCCAGGATGATGAAATTATCAATTGTTGGCATCGCATCACCCCGGTACCATTTGTAGATTGCTTGTGGTGTATTAAAACCGAAAGCTTCCTGCATCTTGTTTACGGTTATTTTCTGTTTCTTGACCATAGACTTTATATTTTGTCCGGTCGCATACATATCTATTGTAGGCATAATTTTTGTTTCCTTTCTGTTTCGACTGTAATCAAAAAGACGCCAAATACATTGGAACATCTTTTTGTGTTCTGTCTGTACGGCGTCTAAATGTTTAGCAGTTTCTATATACTGGAAACAAAGACACCGCCTACGACTGCAAATGCTACTTAAAGTGCATTTTGTGTGTGCAGTGGTAAACGGTGTTATTGTATGCGTTATGATGTTACAACGCTAACCAGTTACAAACTGCACAGGCATACGAATAAGGCTTCTCTGTAAACTTAACGAACTGAGATGCCAAGGTCGACTACTATGCAATTGTGAACAGTTAGTTTTATTTGCTGTAAACATCGTTTTTCTTTCCTTTCTTGTTTCTTTCTGTTTATATAATATCATGGTTTTCTGTATTTGTGTAGTATACGCGTGGTATACTTTTTTTGTTTTGTTAGCCAGCCACAGGAGCATAGGATTCTAAGTGTTATTAACACCTACTCCCATTCAGGAACCAAGCTTTCACTCTTCACAAGCTGGCTCAATTATAAATATGTGTGAGTTAATTACAAAGGAATCATAATATATGTATTTTCTCCTTATCAGAACCATATTTAGGATAACAATAATTGATTATCTGAGAAAGGAGATTCCCATGATTAACATTAACGAATGCATGAAACGGTATGGTCGTAGTCCATTGTTTACAAAAATGATTGAAAACGAACTAAAAAGCCACGGAGCTGAAATATGTGTATGTTCTTATGAATTTACACAATTCTTTGTTACCCGTGGTCTTGGTTCAGAACCAATCACAACAACAGAATTGATACAACTTAAAAATGCATTATAAACATCATCGAAACACAATGGGTTATTCCTGTTGTGTTTCCTTTTTCTTTACGATCATATCGATTATCTGCCCCGTATACAAATTTCCGACACCCATATGAAACATAATCGTATTGATTAATGCAGAGTCATATGTTTCTGTAATCTGACACATATACAGAAATAATGAATCAAAATACATAATCATATACTCTAGCGCTTCATGCATTTTATCGAGATCATCTTCTATATTTACCTGGATCGTGTTATTGATAATCCTTTCGATTTCAGGGATTTCTTTACAGTCATCATTGTGTACAAAACTCATAAGAATCTCATCCAAATATTGCATTACGGCATTCACTTTTGTATGCTGCTCTTTTAAGTCATTAATAGTTAACATGCCTGCTTTGTATTCGAAATATATGCTTTTAAAGTTATCCAGTTCTTGCTTCTCTAATTGAATTAACTGGATAATCTGTCCCTTTGGGATATCTGACATCGGTTCTGTCATTAACGACAATACAATATTTCGGATACGATCTTTGTATACTTCCATTTCTTCTGCAGTTGGTCCATTTTTAACCATAAGAGAACAAACCGTCTCGATTTCCTTTGTATTATCCAAATTGTTTGCTTCTTTAATTTTACTTTTCTTAAGAAGTCGATCTATTTCTTTTCGACTTTCGTTTGCATTTCCCATACTGACTCCTTATTTGGTACTGACTTTGTACCCTCTATCTAACCACAAACGGAGGTTACTGACAAGAACACATACGGATATTTTCCCATTTGGTATATCACATTCATCCGGGGTCACTGTATAAGTTTCCGTATGAGCTGGAGTAGAACCATTTTGGGGAAACTCGACAACGACACAACTTTTGATCACACTAAGCAGTTCGTACTCACTCTTCCCAGCTTTCGATCTTGGTTTCTTTCCGTTATAATATTCGTTACAATATATTTCCTGCCACTGATTCATATTGAATTCTCCTTTTGTGTATATGTTTTCTCGTTACACAAATGATAAGGCTCACAATCTCGAAAACTCGTCACAAAAGTATAACACAAAACACATATTTAAGATAACAAAGAAAACGTCACAAAGTGTTTACGAATGCGAGGTGGATGATCATGATTAACATTATGGAGTGTCAAAAACGGTATCGAACGAACCCGTATCTTCTCAAACGATCATGTATGGCTGAATTATCCAGACACAAAGGCAATTGTTGTGTTTGCTCGTCTTCGTTTACGCGTTTTATGATGTCGAAAAGATTAGGAGAAGCTCCGATCACAACGAACGACATCGTAAATTTAATGAAAACGTTATAAGCGTAAATAAAAATGCGGAATACAAAAAGAAAGACCATTATGTTTTTCAAGTAGCCTTTCATATAATCATTTGTTTTAAAATTGTAACTTATTTTTTGTTACATTTTCAAAATGACATATGAAAAACTGATTTCTAAT
>OMCC01000534.1_pt1 | contig 25200 bp, 18 predicted proteins | sample 1674161 | NCBI WGS metagenome assembly OMCC01 (sample SAMEA103958149, study PRJEB25191) | human gut metagenome | biome: human-associated habitat [ENVO:00009003]; feature: intestine environment [ENVO:2100002]; material: feces | place: Germany | collected 2013/2015 | reverse complement strand
ACGCGCCCGCGTTGATGATCGTGCCGTACAGGCTCCAGTCGAATTGGTCGTACTGGGCCGGGTCGGAGAAATCGAACGTGTCGATGTCGTTGAACTCGAAACCCTCCAAACCATGCGCGTCCACGTAGTCGCGAATCGCACGGCCCAACTGTCCGTTGCAGCCCGTCACCATCGTGCGGCGCGGCGCCATCGGCTTCGCGTCCTTCAGCATCGGATGATGCAGATCAGCCTCGGACCTTTCGGCCTCGTCCAACGGAATCGGCCACTGGATATTCAGGTCCGGGTCGGCGAGGTTCACGAACGTGTACGTCTTCTTCTGCTCCAACGACCAGTGCGCGTTCACGAGATACGTGTACACGGTGCCGTCCTCCAACGCCTGGAAGCTGTTGCCCACGCCACGGGGCACGTAGATCGCCTTCGACGGGTCCAATACGGTCGTATACACCTGGCCGAACGAGTCGCCGGGACGCAAATCCACCCACGCGCCGAACACGCTGCCGGCCGCGATCGAAATGTACTTGTCCCACGGCTCCGCGTGGATGCCACGCGTCACGCCCTTCTTCGCGTTATAGCTGATGTTGTTCTGCACCGGCCCGAAGTCAGGCAGACCCAGCGCAGTCTGCTTCGCCCGCTGCCAGTTCTCCTTGAACCAGCCGCGGTTGTCGCCATGCACCGGCAGGTCGAACACGATCAGGCCCGGGATGTTCGTCTCCTCGGCCCTCAGTTCCTTCTCGAAATCCATATCCTACTTTCCTTTCCTCTCCAGTTGCTCCAGCACTTGCACCGGATTCAATCGTTTTAACAGCTCGGCCTTATCCGGGAAAGCCCATCTCGGGTAATCCGCTCCGAGCGAATTCAAGACGAAATACATATCATGACGAATCTTCGGGAAATTCACCCTAAGGAGATTCTCGTCATGCCCTATTCTGTTACGAACCACCCGTATGCCCTTCAAGCGGCTTATGAGTTCTCTCCGCAATCGATCCTCGCGCGAATCGGATTCATTCCCAGGAAGGCTGCTGTTCGGCATGCGACGCGTCTCCGACTCCCACGCATTCTCGATATTCGGAAAAGCTCCCATCAGGATCCTTGCGAGCTCCGGATCGTTTGCGGCACGAGACAACATGCCGTCCCAGGTTCCGAAAGTCAACTGCGCGAAGACGTCATCCCTGTCAATCTCATCACCGTGCCTCGGATGGGACTGATCCGATCTCCAAAAACGCTTCTTCGACAGCGCGGTGCGTCTTGCCTCGGAAAGGTAATCCTTCTCCGCGGTATTAATCAGGGCTCTGATACGGTCCATGGGATGCGTGTCAGCCACGTCGATCCAATCGTCATACGGTTGCGGGGTCTGCCGTGAGAGCCAGAGACGCAATTGCTCGTCAATGGCATTGCGCACGAGCACCTCGATCCAAGGAATATAACGCATCAGCACGGCCGACGCCTCGGCGTTCCAACGGTATAGTTCCATAGCGATTCCATCGACCTCGGTGGTCGCAGGGAAAATACCACTGTTCCTCGCGAAATCGGCATACGCCTGGAACCGGGACCGGCCCAACCTGTGAAACGCATCAGACGAAACGCTCATATTGACAAAACCATTTCCATCAGGCACCATTAGCAGTGCAATAGGGACCGCGCCTTCGAGGCGCGGTCATTTTTTATGCCTGTTCCCTGCTCACTGGCCCTGACGCTTGTACCGGGCCTCGGTCGCGGCCTTGGCGGGCTCCCACCACGCACGGTTCTGCGTGTACCACTCGATCGTCTGCGCGAGGCCCGACTCGAAGTCCGTGTGCTTCGGCGTCCAGCCGAGCTCCGTGCGCAGCTTCGTCGAATCAATCGCGTACCGGCGGTCATGGCCCGGACGGTCCTTCACCCAGTCGAACGCGTCCTCCGCCTGACCCATCATCCTCAAAATCATGCGCAACACGGTGATGTTATTCCGTTCGCCGTCCGCGCCGATCAAATACGTCTCACCGATCCGTCCTTTCGTCAGGATCGTCCACACGCCCGAACTGTGGTCCTCGGTATGAATCCAGTCGCGCACGTTCTCTCCCCTGCCGTACAGCTTCGGGCGCTGCCCGTCCAGGATGTTCGTGATCTGACGCGGAATGAACTTCTCCACATGCTGGTACGGCCCGTAATTATTGCTGCAGTTCGAGATCGTCGCACGGATCCCGTACGTGCGCGTCCAGGCGCGCACCAGCATATCCGAGGCGGCTTTCGTCGACGAATACGGGCTGGACGGATGATACGGCGTATGCTCCGTGAACCTGGCCGGATCATCCAGCGCGAGATCGCCGTACACCTCGTCCGTGCTCACGTGGTGGTAGCGGATCCCATACTTCCTGACCGCCTCGAGCAGGCGGAACGTGCCCTCCACGTTGGTCCTCAAAAACGGTTCCGGATCCGCGATGGAATTGTCGTTGTGCGACTCGGCCGCGTAATGCACGATCGCGTCATGCCCCGGCACGATTTTGTCGAGCAGGTCCGCGTCGCAGATGTCGCCCACCACGAGCTCCACACGGTCCTCGGGCAGGCCCGCGATGTTCTCCGGATTGCCCGCGTACGTGAGCTTGTCCAAAACGGTGACATGCACGTCCGGGTGGTTCTCCACCACGTAATGCACGAAATTCGACCCGATGAAACCACAGCCACCGGTCACGATAATGTTCTTGGGAATAAACGTCTCTTCAGCCATGGCTTCTATAATAGACGATAGTCTATATGTGACGTATCTCGTCGCAGTTATCCCCTCAAAACACATTAAGTATGCATCCGCTCATGAAACCATAACAACCGTGACGTTTCGCGAGCAAACAATATAGAGAATATTCCAAGGGGAAAATCAATCCAAGTGACATAGCAAAACAACCGCTCTGTTTGAAACTTGACTAAGGCGCAATGTCCTTAATTAATCATTATTTATCTCACACTAAATTCGAAACTACAAAGTTGCATAAGTCATATGTAAAATACCACGTATGTCAAGAAACGCCATCAAATTTCTTCTTAAGTCACCGCACCTGACCTACCTCATATTGGCAGTCCTATTCACCGGGTTCTTTCTTTTTTCAATACCCCCAATGACCACCCCTGATGCGCCTAATCATTTTACAAGAGCGTATGCAATCAGCACCGGAAAACTGTTCGCTTCAGAGACCGGCCCCGGAGCAGAATCTCAGACTGACACTATAGCCGGAAAAGAAGTAGGTATCAAAACAACAAATAAAGGATACTGGCTGCCACGCAATATTGTCGAATACACGAAAGGACCAGACTACTGCAACAATAAAATAGCCTCTGACACGAATCATCCAGGTATGTGCTTTTACTACCAAAATCAAACAGAAGGCAACAGTCCAATCGCTTATTTTCCACAAGTATTAGCCATTCGGATTGCTCGAATATTCACGAACTCGCCATCACTTTTAGCTTACGCTCAAGAATTTATCTTAGCCTCAATATGGATTGTCTGCATTTTTTCTCTATTCGTGCAACACCATTCGGAAAATGGGCAATAGTATTTATTGCGCTTTTACCCATGCAAATTCAAGTATCTTTCCAACTTGGAGCTGATGTAATGACGATAGCTCCCGCAACCTTCCTCACAGCAATCTTTATGCGCAGAGTTTTTTCCTCGCAGGCAAGTCAATCATCAAAAAAAGAATTATTCTTTCTAAGCTTTTTATTACTGCTTTCTACGCAAAGTAAAATAGTAATGATCCCTCTTATCTTTTTACTTTTATGTTATCCACTCGACTACACTCCGTTAAACTACCGTAAGGGGTCATTTACTCACGCATTACCAGTCAGAGGATTTGCAGCAATCATCCCAATCATCTTTCTGTTTTCTTGGTCATTAATTGCCAAGAAAACAGAAAGATCACTTGCTGATGTTTTCTCTACAGCCCAGGATCAAATACAATATCTTTCATCAGAACCTTTGCATTTTATTCTTTCATGGCTTCTCAATTGTTATCATTGGTTAATTTTCCAAATTGATATTTCAACCATTATCGGAAATTTAAAAAACATGCATGCTCCACTCCCTATCGGATTTATTATATTTGGATTCGTTTTCTTATGCATTGTTCTGGCTTCCACCACCAACACAGAAATGGAACAATGGAACTCAATAAGCAAAAAACGCTATTCAGCTCTGTTCCTAACATCTTTGCTTTGCTTTGTCGCTATCAGTATTAGCGCCGCTACTTTGCTTGCTGAGAATATAATTTGGACTCCAATAAATTCAGACGGCATCTTCGGAGTCCAAGGACGATATTTCTTTCCCGTCCTCTATTTATTAGCAATGCTTCCACCAGTGAAGCCGATTCTGATCAAGGACGACAAACTAAGGAACGCTATATTAGCTGCTTCACTTATTTTATTTCTCGCCTCATCCAGATATGCCATCTAAATATGGAAAGAGAAATATGGTAGTTTTTTCAAGCGGCCAGTCAGGAAAAACAGAAACGTATTGCATTTTTAACAACGCGGATAAACCCGAACTTACCGATCAGCATCTGGATTCTTGCTTATTTGGAATCTCATCTTTGCCGCATGAAGACACACCACGTCCTGCATTTTTCCGCGCTGCGAACCGTTTTTATCGCACATTCATAGCAAAGTGAAATAAAAACGGTTCCTCTTAATAATTTGTAGGTCACTCCTCTACATCCGGCATGCAAGCAACTATCAGAAATATATCTATCAAGTCTATCGAGTCAAAAAACTTTTATCAAAGTTCTGCCCACCTTACGCAATCAAGCAAAGTCCAGATTCTTCGTGGTCCACTCAATCACGCCCTCGCTTCCGGCAGATATGTTCCATGTCACTTCAAAAAAAATCTAAGAGTTCTCTTCTTGAATCTATTCGCATTTCTCATATTCTTTGTTTTCACCATTGATATGGCCTGATTTTTGTTCCGCCCTTATAGTGGGACGGCTTGCGCCGCTTGGTTTGCATAATACTCGGTTTCGGTCCGTTCCGGTGTCCTGTAGCCCAAGGACTGGTGCAGACGCTTCGAGTTCCACCACGAGACCCACCGGAACGTCGCCAATTCCAGGTCCCTCAAATCCCGGAAGGGCTTGCGTCGCCAGACGAGCTCGGTCTTGTACGCGCCGTCGGCGCTCTCGGCCATGGCGTTGTCGTACGAGTCGCCGACCGTGCCGGCCGAGGGAAGCATGCCGAATTCCCCGACCCTGGTGGTGCACACGAGGCCGATGTACTGCGCGCCATGGTCGGAATGGTGCACGAGACCGTCCGTGCCGCCATGCGAGGCGGCCCATGATATCGCCTGTTCCAGCGCCTGCAGCGGCAGCTCCCTGGTGTCCATGGTGGTGGCGCACGCCCATCCGACGATCCTGCGGGCGAACACGTCGGCGGCGAACGCCGTGTGGCCGAACGAGCCGTTGGCCATGCGCACGTAGGTGATGTCGGCCACGTGCGGCCGGTTCGGCGCCTCCGCCTCGAACCCGCGTTCCACGAGGTCGGGCCTGCCGCCCGCGCCCCTCGCCGGTTTGGTGGTGACGGGCGTCCCGCCGCGGCGCACGCCGCGGATTCCCGATTCCCGCATGACGTTCATCACCTGGTCGCGGCCGATCTCGGCCGGATCCCAGCCCCGCGCCAACGACCGGGCGTGCGTCTTGCGGTACCCGTACACGGCCATGAAGGAATCGGCATGGATCTCGAGGATGCCGCGGGCCGGCGCCTCGTGCCTGGCGGCCATGCGGCTGACGGGCCTGGATCTGAACATGCGGTAGCCGCGCGGCTGTCTTTCGTCAAATAAATCTGCGTGTCGTCACCAGTTAATCTGAACACCATCGGCGTTCAAAATGGACACCGTCACCGGCGGCCGGGTTGGTTCCGCTCTTTTCGTTTATTTCATCAGGGAGTGGCTGTTGCGGTATGACTCGCCACGGAACCTGACGATCCTTCCGTGGTGCACGATGCGGTCGATGACCGCGGCGGCCATGTCGCCGTCTCCGAACACCTCGCCCCACCGTCCGAACTCCAGGTTCGTGGTGAACACCACGCTCCGCTTCTCGTAGGAATCCGCGACGACCTGGAACAGGAGCCTGGCCCCGTCGATGTCGATCGGCAGGTAGCCCAGCTCGTCGATGACCAGCAGCCTGGCGCGGCCTATCGCGCGCAGTTCCGCGTCGAGCCGGTTCTCGTCCCTCGCCCGCCGCAAACGCATCACCAGCGACGACGCGGTGAAGAACCTCACCGGCATGCCCCTCTCGCACGCCAGCATGCCCGTGGCGATCGCCATGTGCGTCTTGCCGCATCCCACGTCGCCGTAGAGCACGAGGTCCTCGGCCCGGTCCACGAAACCGAGGTCCATGAGCTGCTCGCGCCCCCAGTCGGCGGGGAACGACGCCATGCCCCAGTCGTATCCGTCGAAGCCCTTGACGCACGGGAATCCCGCGTTCCTGATCAGCCTGGCGCGCCTGGATTCCGTCCGGCTGGCGTTCTCGGCCCTGAACAGGTCGGCCAGCACGCCGAGCTGGCCGGGCGTGGCGCCCGCGACCACGGAACGCAGCACGCTCCTGGTCAACGGCAGCCCGCATGCGAGCTCCATGACCTCGTCCGGGGTGGACTTGCTCACGGTCCGCCCGCCCCTGCGTCCGCCCGCCGCGGCGTCCGTCGACTCACTCATCGCCGTCCTCTCTCATGAACCTGCTGTACGTGTCGAGCCTGGCCCTCGATTCGGGACCGTCGCCCTGCGCGATCCGCCTGGCCGTCTGGTCGATCGCGGCCCTGTCGGGCCTTCTGCCCGCGGCGACGATCTCGACGACGGCCATGACGGCCGCACGGAAGCCACTCACCACGGCCGCGTGGCGGATGTCGTCGACCAGCAGGCCGCGTTCGCGCGGCTCCATCCGGTCGAGCAGCACGCGCGTCTCCTCCGGGAAGTCGGAGCGTATGGGACTCTCGCCCCACGAACGCGGCTTGCGTGCGATGATGGCGAGCAGCGACAGCGGGTCCATCGCGGTGTCGGGGCTGCGCCCCCACCTGCGCTCCAACGTGACGATCGGCTCGCCGTCCATGGAACGCAGCTCGACCCGCAGGGCCCGCACGCCGGCCATGAGACGCATGGAATGCCATTTCGGGCCCGCGAGGTAGCGGTTCGAGTCGATCGTGACCGTTCCGGTCCTGTCGGCCTTCACCCCGCGCCAGTCGCACGCGTCGAACATGGACGGCGGCAGCGGGAGCATGTGGTCGAGGTCCGTCTCGAACAGGTCCCGGATCGGCACGTCCTCGCGGTAGTGGACGCCGCGCGCGATCTCGTCGCAGCGTTCCAACCACGCGTCCGTGAGCCGGTCCCATCCCTCCGCGGACGGCGTCGGCACCATCAGGTTGCGGCGCAGGAAACCGACCGCGTTCTCCGTGCTTCCCTTCTCCCAGCCGGAATAGGGGTTGCAGAACCTCGTCTCGAAGCCGTAGTGCGCGCAGAACAGCGAGAACAGCCTCGTCTGGGTGACGGTCCCGTCGGCCCTGCGGTGGCCGACCCCGGTGGCGTTGTCGAACACTAGCACGCGGGGGACCATGCCGGCATGGGAGAACACCTTGTTCAGACCATGGCACACGCATTCCGCGGTCTCTCCCGGCAGCGCGGCCACGTATCTCATGTTCGAGTACGGGAACGAGACCACCAGGAAATGCACGGTCCGTTCCACGCCGGCGACCACGGCCAGGGCCTGGCCGAAATCGACCTGCGCGCTGCCCGGCGCCCATTCCAGCTCACTGAACCCCTCGGCCTCGCCGCGGTGGCGTTGGCGCCAGCGCTTGACCCATCGCTGCACCGACGAATAACTGCCCTCGAAGCCGCATTCCTCCACGAGCCGCTCGTGTACGCGCCGGGCGGTGTGCCGCTGTTTGCGTGGCATGCGCCGGTCGGCCTCGAGCCATTCGTCGGCCTTGCGCGCGTACTCGCCCGCGACCAGGGAACGGCTCGCAGTTCCCCCGGTCGGCGGAACGGGCGAATAATCGCGGGTCGCGTACTTGACCACGGTCGTCCGCGAAACGCCCAGTTCCCTAGCTATCTGCGTATGCGTCAGGCCTTTCGTCTCGAGCTGCCTGATACTCTGTTGAATACGCACCGGTGTCGTCATTCCTTTCCTCCCGAGGACCATGTGTTGGTTGTTAGCACTCGGGAATCTATCAGGAACCGTACGGCACCGGCGCTTTTCTTCCGCCGATGCCATTTCCGTCCGCCGTCCGTGTCCAATATGAACGCTTATGCCGTTCAGATTTGGTGGTGACGCCGTACACGTTTATTTGACCATAAACAGCGGCGTGATGAACCCGCAGTCCAGCGAAGCGGCCAGCACCCCGCGGACCGGCCCGACCCTGAAACGGTCCTTGAATTCGTCGATGTAAGCGACCATCAACGCCGTGTCGGGTCGAGCCGCGCCGCGAAAAAAGCCGACGCCGTCGTCAATATCTCGTTCGCCCGCCTCAATCGCGCGACCTCGGCCCGCAAACTCCTCAACTCCGCCATCGCGTCTTCGGCCGACTGCTTGGCCTCCGCCGCGACCGTGGCGTCCGTCTTGCTGCGCCAACGGCGCAGCGTCTCCGGCGCGACCCCCAGATCCCTGGCGGCCTGTTCGATCGCCTTGGTCTCCGACGAATACGAGCCGCGCGACTCGGTCAACAGCCTGACGGCCTTCGCCTTGAACTCCGGCGTGTATCTCGTTCCTTTTGCCATGGTTCCATCATCTCCCATCGAGTTAGGGGAAATGCGGAACAAAAATCAGTTCATATCAATGCAATGAATCTGCCTCACTTCGTTACGCATAATTTGAACGGCGTCTCTCCATTAATCGTCTTCCCTATACGCACAAAACGATAACCGTCAAATTTTTCTTTATCTAAATCGTTTGTTGAAAGCACATACGTCACATCAAGCCGTTCCAATTGCTCAGGCGTAGCATTTATTTTGTATGCATCGTTGGCAGTTAACTTAAAAAGATGTTTCGCAGGCTTATTCACAACATTCATCTCAATGAAAGCATACCTGTTATAGATACGCTTCCAACGTTCTCCCGGATCGATTCGTTTCATCTTCTGGAGGTCAGGCGTAACTGCCACAGCATTGAAAGTTTTCACACCGTTAGCCACTAATAGATTCGCCAAACGCGCGGAATCATTCCCTTCGGTAATCCAGACGCCAGGCTCCTCATCTTGCAATGCCCGCACTTGATTAACTACCGGTTGATCAGTGAGAGGACGAGTGGAGTACTGCACAGGATTGACTGACAAACCGGAAAAAGCAATCGCGAATATAGCAACAAAAGTAATGCATCCATTAACTTTTGCTTGTTGTGAAAAAAGAGCAGCAACAAACGAAATCACGACCAGTAGGCAAATTAAAGTTAATAAATTTCCAAGGTATGGCCGAAATACCAAACGCGCAGTCGCCACAGCGAATGCAACATAAACACACGCTACAACAATTTTGGAAGTTCTAGTGTGGTTTTCACACCACTTTGCCGCACCTCGAACCAGCAAAAGGATGTTGCACACACCGATAGCAACAGTTGTCCTACTACTAGTCACAGAAGACATGAATGTAAGCTTGGATAGCCACGTAGGGAAACCGATGATTGCAAATATCGAAAGAAAAATGACGATCGCGATAATATAACAATCAAGGAAATCAGCTTTCCTGCTTTTAATCATATTAGATATCGCAAAAATAATACCTAATGGACACAAATCAATAAAAGCCGCTACTTCAACATCATTCCCAGTAAGCATTGCACTCTCAAAAAAATCTTTGAATGGAAAGCAGAACGTAGCTAAAGAAGAGAACATCAACCATATTGAACGGCCTCCGCCCTTCGACATCCGAGAGCCTGGATAAGACGTATTCAACATCGCTTGAATCGTACTCGACGATTCCTTAAAAATTAAACCCATAAGAATCGCAAAAATCAGAAATAACGTGACCATCCCCACAACCTGGGCATGAGTAAAACGTATTTTGCCCCAATACCTGAGAATAATGGCAACAATAAGCCCCGCAAGAACAAACCCTAAAGGAATCTGCCATGCAGGATAAAGCGATAAAATAAACATACCTGCACACTGCAGAATCACCGCGCAGGACAGCAGTCTAATCCAGTTTTCTTGTCTACGAAGCATGCAATCAAAACAACAAATAGAGACAAATATAGAAATCAGCATTTCAGGTAAACTATTAACGGCAAACCACCACTGCGTAAGCGGCGCAAAAGTAATGAGAGCTGCGCCAAAAGCCGACAAAGCCCGAGTTTTCCCATTGCCTTCCTTGTCGCTAATGCACAAGAAGAACTGATAGGCGGATAAGAACAACACCACTAAACGAGACGCCCAATAAAACGACAGTCCCGCAGAATTCCCTAATAACAAATAACCCCAATGAAATGGGCGAAAAATCTCAGAGGGAAACCACACCGGTGCATCTTTGATTATAAACATATCGGCAGGCCTATCACCGATTAGAGCATTAAAATAACCATAATCGTTATACGACTGTGCAAAAGCTAACGGAGTCCCTACTACATATTCGTCCGTTCTAATAGGTCGCAAAACACCAAATACGAGATCTTGTGTACCGTCTCTGCCTAACCAAAAATTCCATGTGCCCAATGATGAACCACTAATGTTCAGTACTGTCGCGCCCAAGATAATGCCTATACCGATGCAGAATCGATTGCGGTGCAGCCAATTACCTACTTTTGCCAAACCGAATGCGAAAAAAGAGCAAATAAGCCCCCATATAGGTAACAAAATAACAAAACGCAAGAGTTTGATATGCAGTTCATTTTTAGATAAATGAAGGTCAATAATTCTTTCCGAATAAAACGGATAGATTTTGACACATCCCCAACTAATGACGGCAGCGCTTAACAATACCAGTGTTAAACGAATCAGGTAAGAGAAATCTCTCATTTTTCGGATTTTCATAGTTTGAGCCTTCGTTCCCATAATCTCCTCCGCTAAAGCTTTCCAAATACAGCGTCTCTTTTTTAAAAACTTCTATCAGCTATACGCTATCCTCCATATAAAATATGGCACAACACTTGTTATTCATTTCTCATTAGGCTCAAGGGCCGCAGCCGTTTTTTACAAGTACATCAAATACAAAAACCTATTTCTTAGACCAACCTGTTCAAACTGGGCTCAACTATGAATGGTATCCACAAGGGTATAGTAATCATTATGCCAGAGACACAGAATCCAACTATCGCGGTACTTCTTCCTTGCTACAACGAGGAAGTCACCATCGGCAAGGTGGTACGCGACTTCAAAGCGACGCTTCCCAACGCCGATATCTACGTATACGATAACAACTCCACTGACCGTACTGCTGAAATCGCAACAGCCGAAGGAGCAATCGTCAGAAAAGAGCCGCGTCAAGGCAAGGGAAATGTGATTCGCGCCATGTTTGAGGACATTGATGCCGATATATACGTCATGGCAGATGGCGATGACACCTATCCTGCAGATGCAGCGCCAGCCATGGTAGATAAGGTGCTCGAAGGCTACGATATGGTGATTGGCGATCGCTTGAGCTCCACCTATTTCCAAGAGAACAAACGTCCATTCCACAACTTCGGTAACCGTCTGGTACGTGGATCCATTAACGGCTTATTCCATGCGAACGTTACCGATATCATGACTGGTTACCGAGCATTCTCGTTCACATTCGCCAAGACTTACCCAGTACTTTCACGCGGTTTCGAAGTCGAAACTGAAATGACCATCCACTCGTTGAACAACAATCTGCGCCTGTTTGAAATGCCAATTCAATACCGAGATCGTCCTGCAGGATCAGTCAGCAAACTTAACACCATAGGTGACGGCATCAAGGTAATGAGTACTATCTTCCGCATGATTCGTGAGTACAAACCGCTACCGTTTTTTGGCGGTTTTGGCACAATCCTAGGCGTTATTGGCATCATATTATGCACCAGCGTGACCATGGACTTCTGGCATACTGGCATGGTAGCGCGTTTCCCCACACTCATCGGCGCAGTCATGCTCGTCATAGCAGGAATACTATTATTTGCGACGGGCATCATACTTGATGTCATGGCTAAAAACGACCGCAAGGCGTTTATCGTCGATATGAACAAATTCGCCATGCTGCACCGGAACAAATAGACAATTATTATTTATAGGTCAGATGGAACATACCTCTATCTGACCTGTTTTTCTTATCTATTTTTCATTCAAAAGTGTGTTAAAAACGAAAACTTTGATAATAACATATTCCACAATGCGTTAAACCATGCGCCACGGTGACGATCAAGCGTTAGTCGAAACAGGAAGCTCCGTAGCAAATCCAAAGCACCTGCTATCACACAAATCAACATTATTGAAATAAGCGCGTAAAAAATAGCATATTTTGCATCGTAGAAATCTGAAAGAACAACACATTTAGTCCATAACTGTTCACGGAAAAATGGTTGTTCTGTAAAAAGATATATGCCAAGAGCGCTAGTAGCTAGGTAGTTCACCACCCTGCTTTGCCATTTTATACTTCTAAACAACTCAAATAGTCCAAAACTAATCAACAGAATCGGAATGGACCATTCTTTTTCCCACGGTGAAACATATTCAATTAGTAAAGTTGCATCATGAATAATTAGCGAAAGAAAAACATTCGCCACTACGATTACGCTCATACCAACAGCCAAGATTATCCATGCTGCCCTCTTTGATATTCTTGGCAAATACCATCTGTAATAAGAAATAAGAACAAAAATATAAATAAAGCCAACAACATTAAGACCAATATCATTCCCAGCGCCGGGGACCAGACCGAGAACAGCCCACATGAATAACATGATTAGGCAACATTCTCCGTGCAATGCTTTACCCATATTTTTTAAATTCAATAGAACAAAAGGAAGCAAAAGCAAGAATATAGCATAGCTGGTCACATACCACCACTCATTCCTCGTAAGAGGGAAAAATAAATCAAGCCAAGCATGGCCCATTGCATATGAGGTTTCTCCATTGGGATCTAGAACAAGCCTAGCCACCAGCGCAGCAAGATTCCAGAACAACAATTCACGCCATAATAGCCATATCTTTCTAAAAGCTCCTTTAATTGTCGCCGGCTTATCAGCAAGAAACCAGACAGAAATAAGCAAGAATAAAGCAATGCCAATTTTCCCTGGAGCTAAATACAACAATTGGAAGAAAAGACGCTTAACACAAAACGTTTGATCAAAAACATTGATATCCGAATGAGCGACTTCATGATGAGCAACAATAAGTATCACTGCGATAATACGCAACAGCTCAAGACCCGATTTTCGACACTTTCCGTCTTCAGCCACACCGCACATCCTCAATATCGGCGATACCACGTCAGTTCATTTCTGGGCATCCGCATCATTAAACTACACCTAAACATTAGCACTATTGAAGAAGCCGCTACTGAAAAGGAAACAAACACAAGAATCTGTAGGTACGAACAAATCCGTTATGTCCTATCAAAGCAAGCAACTCATTCACTTAATTCAATCTTTACAAGCGGAAGATGATGTCGACTCAGATCTTTCATTTCACGCTCAAGCGAAAAATACCATAAAAACTATATCGTCCATTTCTGCGCATTCGTATTATTCGATTTATACAACTGAACATTGGCACCATTGGTAGAAGAGCCACCAGAAATATCCAATACCATGTTCTCTACAAGTGCAGATTGAAAAACATAAGATCCATCAGGATTCCTGACAGCAATCCATTTCTGAGCATATGTGTTATTCGAGGCATACTGCTGCACATTGGCACCGTTAGCTGTACTCGCGCCATAAACATCCAAAACTTTACCAGAATTCACGCTGGTCAATGTCACATAGCCATTAGCATCATGCGTCACTTTCCACTTCTGAGCGTTCGTTCCGTTCCCAGCCCAAAGTTGCACGTTGGCACAATCCGAACGAAAACCCCCATAAACATCCATCTTCATACTCGTCTTTAGCTTCGAGCCAAAAGAGTACGTGCCATTCGGTAAATCTTGCCTGTGCTTCGCCGCTTGTTCATTCAACCGATCACGCATGGTTCTAGACTTCTCAATAATCCACTGCTGAGCAGCTGCATCATTAGACGAATACAGTTGCAACGCAACGTCAGGAGAATAGTTCGCACCCGGTACGTCAATAGCCTTATTTGCATTTACAGAAATCAGTGAAATTTCACCATTCTCATAATGTCGAATAGCCCACTGTTGCGCAGCAGTCCCATTGTTACCATATTGCTGCAATATCGCACCGTTAACTGCAGAAGCCCCATAAACATCTAGAACCTTGCCAGAATGTACATTAACAATGCTATATGTCCCATTGCCGACCCGCTGGAAACAGAATTTTTGAGCTTCCGTTCCATTAAATGAGTACAGTTGAATCCGAGCACCGTCTGCAGTAGAAGCCCCCGGCACATCAAAAACAAGACCGGACCTTCCAGCAGATTTGATGTTTACCGCCGTATTTACCGGCACACTAGCTTCACTAGAGGAAACAATAAACCGTTGAGCCGAAGTACCGTTAGGCGCGTACAAGCGAATCGCGGTAGCGTTGGCGATAATGCCTCCGCTCAGATCCAATACCCAATTGCCAAGAGCAGATTGCAAATAATATCCAGCCCCTGAATCACGAATAAACCACCGCTGTGCATTTGACCCATTCAATGCATATTGTTGCACCACAGCATTGTTACCTGCAGCAGCGCCTCTAACATCCAAAGCTTTGCCGGATTTCACATTAGCAATCACATAGCTACCATCCTGCTGCTTGGTAAACCTAAACTGTTGCGTCTTAGATTCATTGCCAGAATATAGCTGGATAACCGTAGAATCAGACATACTGCCATTGGGGATATCAACACTGAAAGCTACTTTAGAACGAACATTGATGTAGTAATTTCCATTGGGAATACTTACTGCAGGCATCCTGCGCACATCAATTGCAGACGAATCCTGCGCATACGCTTTATTACCAAAAGCATTCATATCCACGGAACCGCTGATGCCGTTGATACGGCCGGAACTGGTGTATTGCCAGCCGCGGTCGTTGGTATCGAAGGCGTTGTATCCCATTTGAGCACCATACTGCGCCACCCAACGGGTCTTTGCGTAGATGTTCGAATTGTTCAACGGGCCTTGCAGGTAGCTCGTATACGAATACACACCGAGATTCTTGTATCCGGCGGACTGCAGTGCGCCATACCAGGCGTCGGCCATACCGCTATAAACATTCGGATTGGTCGGCGGGGTATGACCAGCCCACGTCCACTTTTCAAGGTCGTAATACACAGGGTATTTCAGATCGTTCGGGCTCACGCCCATCTGGCGGAGTTTGGCAGCCACATCATTGCCTTCCGCACGTGCGCAGTTCGCATCGTATGCATACGAATACCAGTAGATGCCAAAAGGAATACCAAGACGTTTGCATTCGTTGATGTTACGTTGCGCTTTGGCATCGGCATAGTTGCCCCAGCCATAGCCCAAACGAATGATTGCGCCTTCCACGCCGTCGGCTTTCGCCTTGGCCCAATCGACGTCACCCTGCCATGAGGAAACATCAATCACGCCCTTGGCTTGTTGAACGAACAGGTTGTTCCTATAATCGAAAAACGCCTTTGTTCCGTTGTAGGTTCCCCAGTGTGCTCCGTATTCGTTGCTCTCGAATTTAGTGAGCCGGACAGTCGAGCCACCCTTCAAGGACGACTGCTCCGCAGACTGTTTCACAGGTTGTTCCACAGCATCTTTCACATCCGAGGCACTCACCGGAATGAATGATTCGCCATCCGTTTTGGCCAGTGGATCAGGTTGCTGCGATTGCGTGCCGACCAGCTGAGCGTCCGTCACGGTTTCGCCGGTCTCAATGTTCTGTACATCACCTTCCGGCGTAACCGCAAGGTTCTCCGAAACCACAGTGGAATCGTCCGAAATGTTTTCGCTTACCGTTTCCGGCAGCGTCGCGTTCGGATTGTCCGGCATGCTGTTTGACGAATTCTGCGCATCATCCACAGTTGCGGCAAAAGAACTTGGCGTATCCTCAATCGCAATATCCTGCATGGCGTAAGCCGGCACCACGGCAACGGAAACCGTCATTGCAACCACGGAAGCGGTGGTCGCAATCTTCATCAAGCTTTTCGGCGATATCATCGTCAGCCTCTCTCACAAAACGCATTTCACGCGTTGACGCAATTGCACACGCAAAACTTAAGTGTATTCTGAGATGTCCCCACTTAAAATAAAGCAGCTGGATTCCGGACCAAACTTCACATTTACCGAATATGCCACAACATGAAGTGCTGGCATTCGGAAGTGGAACGGGTAACATACCTTATGTATTGTCATTTGGGAATAGAGGACCTTGTCGGACCACCTCCAATAGACAACATCAAAACGGTATCACGGACTCCTGGAGGAAAGCATGGCACGGCACGAAAAGCAGCCGGACAAAGCTGACGGTCAAACAAATAGCGTCCGTAAGCCCCGAACGTTCAGCAGTACCGCGACCGTCGAAACCAGCAAACCCGACAATTCCGTTAACATCACCAATCGCAACGGAAAGCCTGAAACAGACGCATCAGGGGTTTCCTATCAAACAAACACCAAAGATCCATTCCAAATCGCCATATCGCAAGGCGTGCAAGATGGCGACACTTGGGTACATAACCATGTCAAGAACTTGATTCGCCGTTCCATCATCGTAGCCGTTATCGTCGTTGCGGTATGCATTGTGGTCTTCGGCGTCATGGGCGTGAGAACATCGCAGAAAATGCGCGAACTGAATGCCATTAACGACTGCAGAGACGCGGTTGCCGCCATGAACGCTTCATATTCCAAGGATTTCCAGCTCAAGGGAAAGATTGTCGACGCATTTTCCAGCATGGATTCCTCATATGATCTGGAAAAGCTCAGCACCTTGTATCAGGAAGAAGTCAAATCGCCGAAGGCGCTTGACTGCAAAGCCGACCCGTCCGGAACCACCAGCAAAGCCAACACCGAACGAGCCGCATATGACAAACAGGCCAGAACCTTCGAGCGGGCGTTGACAAAGAACGAGGCAAATCAGAATTGAATACGAAACGATTGGCAAGAACGGCACTTGCCGTTATCGTAACCGTAGGAATAGTCGTTGCCATCATCGTCGGGTGCGGCCCCAAATGGGGCAACGGTTCAGCATTGCACCAAAACGAAGAAACCGCACAGTCCTCAAATTCGCAGGTTTCCGTGACTTTGCCTTCCTACTACATGGAAAATATGGTCTTCCAGCGCAATCAGCCGTTAGTGGTCAAAGGAACCGTCAAATTCGCGCATGCCAGCGAACAGATTGACGCATCGAAACTATCCGCAACACTTGCCCAAGGCAAGATGACTGCGAGCGCCACTGCGAAAATCGCAAAAAATGGTTCGTTTACTTGCACGCTGAACGCACAGAAAGCAAGCCTCGAGTCGTATTCGTTACAGGTGAAGTACGACGGCAAAGTCGTAACGGAACTGGCGAAAGTGTATGTGGGCGACGTGTTCGTGGCGGCCGGCCAATCGAACATGGAACTCAACTATGCGCAGTACTATGAGGGGAATAACAATGCCTACAACTTTGGGAAGGGTCTAGTTAAGAAAACAGACCTACCGAAACCACTCGTCGATAAGAACGTGAAATTCGTCATTGCGGATCATGATGCGAAGAACACTGATTTTCCGCTGGCCAACGTCAATCTGAACGCTGGCGCGTGGCTGAATGCGGATTCCACGAATTCACTGCATCTGAGCTACTTGACACAGCAGTTCGCCCTTCAGTTGCGCGCGAAGCATCCTAACGTACCAGTCGGCATCATCCAGACCGCGTGGGGCGGCACGCCTATTCGCAGGCATATACGTGGCGGAGATATCTACGCGAACCATATTGCACCGTTGAAGGATTTTCATGTGGCAGGTGTGCTCTGGTACCAAGGATGCGATGATGCGATGAACTTTTCGACCGCTACGGAGTATGAGTCGCAGATGACCGCGCTGATCAACCAGTACCGTAGCGTGTTCGAACGGAAGGATCTGCCGTTCCTGTACGTGCAACTTGCGCGATGGCCGAACTATCAGTACACGCAGAACGTGCGCGAGGCGCAACGGACCACGCTTGACAACGCGAATCTGCAAGACCGTTCCAATGTGGCGATGACGGTTTCCCTTGACACCGATAAAGGCACATCCGCGCTGATTCATCCACTCGGCAAGGATATTCTGGGCGCGCGTATGGCCGCGCAGTACCTCGCCATGGAAAACGGTACGAAAAACGCTGTCAGCGTACCTAACGGACCGCTTATTGAACGTGCACGGCATACTGTGGACGGCAAAATCGCCCTGTCTTTCCAAATCGGCACCGCAAGCGGACTGAAAGCGATGCAACCGAACTATACGAAGAGCGCAAGCGCGAGCGCACCCGATTATACGAAGAATTCGAAAGCGACCCCTCTTGACGGTATCAGCAATATCGTAATCCCAACGACTGCGGCATTGCAGGGATTCGAGGTTGCCAACTCTTCCGGGCAATGGGTACCGGCCAACGCCATCATCAGAGGCAACCAGGTGGTGCTCAGCGCGGCCAATGGAACGCCACTTGACAATCTCAGCGGTATAACCCAGGTGCGTTACCTGTTCAGCGGCAATCCGAAGTGCGCGAGCATCCTGTACAACAGCCTTAATCTGCCTGCTAGCCCATTCATCACTATTGTCGAGTGATCTTTGTTGGGGGCCACCGCTAGATAAACCAATACGGGCGGGATAAGTACGGGCGGTCTAAGCCGTTGCTTGGCCTGCTTGGTCATGTTTTGAGCAGGCTGTTCCGGATTCTGGTTTGGTTTCTGGTTTCCTGCTTAAACTATGAAGACTGCTGCAGCATCGCAGAAACTAGACAAATGTCATTTTTCCACCGGTTTATTTAGGCACATTCCCCTCCTACTATGGCATACGGAATGAACGCGAGCGCACAATCACAGATCGAATGCAAACGTGCGCAGGAGAGGAACCACCATGAGGAATCGTATTGCAGCAGCTGCAGCGGCGGGAATATTAACCATCGGCATGGCCGCCTTGCCTTCCGCGGCTTCGGCCAGTGAAGTCGCAGCGTCTACGGACGGATTGGCCGGCAGCACCACCATCAGCGGGCAGATCGACCAGGATATGGCCGTGTGTACCGACAAAACGTGCGATGCCGTACAGCATGTGCGCAAAACCAACCAGCAGATCAAGTCGGACATCGATACCGCCAAGCAGCACGCCGAGCAGCTGCATCAGAACGCGCACGAGGACGCCGACGCGCTTCGCCAGTACGGCGAGCAGGCCTGGAAGAACTACCAGGAGGACCGCGAGGATATAAAGAATGCGATTGACGGCGCGGTCAAGCGCGGTCAGGAGCGTCACGACGCTCTGCATCAGGATATGCAGGACACGCAGGCCCACCTCAACCAGATGCATGCCGATATGAAGGAGACCCACGACGAACTCAAGACGAGGCATGACGCGTTTGCGGCGAGCAGCCACCAGTGGCATCAGTCGTTCATCGCGGCGCTGAAGGACGCGAACTCCAAGACGGGTCAGCAGGGCGGCTCATCCGTTGCTACCGGCACGCATGGCATCACGGCTGGAACGAATGCCGGTACGACCGTTACTGGAGTCAACGGCACCACTGGCACTGTGCACACGGTTGCCGACACTGGCGCGAATGGTGCTGCAACTGGATCCGTCACAGCTTCCGGCGATCAAACCGCCGCGTCCACCGGCGCGCTGACCAAGTCGGAATATGGACAGCTTGCACAAACCGGCATCGGCATTTCCCTTGCCTGCGCAGCCATTCTGCTGCTTGCCGGCCTTGCCTACGCCATGAAGACGTTCGTGCAGTATAAGCGCGAAACCAGCGAAGACTGAGCCGGCTCGCTGCCGGACAGCGTTTGCTTCATCGACTCATGAAAAACGGTCTCGAATATATCGGGACCGTTTTTTCATGCGCGTTTTTCGTATGTGCTTTTCATCTGCTATACGCATTGTTGCGATTCAATTGGAATGACGTAGTGCAGCGACGTACAATGCAGCGCGAAGCGCGCGTACCGTGCGTGAACCGCGTGTATGTCCAGTATTCCCACTGATTTGTTACGTTGGTCGTTCTGATCAGTCCACTGGTCAATTCGCATAATGGGGAGCACTGCTGGCGATTCGCGGCGACGGCGTATCGCCATTCCCCGCCGTCCGTCCGGTACTACCCGCGCTCCCCACATCGCCGGCCTTTTCAGCATTGCCGATGTTGGTTCTACGCAACGACCCCGCGGCCAACGAGCGGATGGATCGCCTGCGCTGCGCCTGTTCCGTCTGCGAAGCGGACTGAACTGCGGGAAAAGCGCCCGTTACAGGACGAATACGACCGGTTGCGGTCGGAATAAAGCTTGGTGGCAAAACCTGCGTTGTGATGGCGCTTATGGATGCCATTTGCGGCTGCTGCGTATTATCAGGACCATCCGCAGCGTCTTTTTCTTTCACGGTTTGCGGTTCTTCCGCACGATTCGCGTCATCATTCGCATCCTCGCCCGTTTGCAAGGCAGACCCAGCTTCGCTCTGCTTTTCTTGTTTTTCCTGCTTTTCCTGCGGAGCGGCCTGCACATCACTCTGCAATACGATTGGCGATGAATTCGAACGGCGTCGGGCAAGCGCCGCCAGAGAGTCACGAGTATCAGCATCGCGTTGGTCAGTCTGCTGGCTGCCGGCAGCCGTCTTGTCAACCATCGTCGTGCTTCTTTCTCTCAACGTCACGATTTCGAGCGTAACGTAGCGCAGCGCAAAAGTGCGCGTAAAACGACGATGTACGCAACTCCCCCACCGAATCGCAATCAAATATCGACATATGAGGGCAAACAATCCCATTATTGAGACCACAGACTGGCACCAATAAGCCGCAGCATGGCAATCAGGGACTTTCCTGGATGCCGGCCCGTACACGCGAGACTTGCGATACGGGACGATTCAAAAAACCGAGGCCAACGAAAGAAGCATTCGGAGGGAATCTGGAAGGAACCGGAAAACGGAGTGGAAAAGAAGGAACCCCAGAAACCGAATGATTCCAACGGTTTTCGGGGTTCCAATCCGGGCGGAGAATACGAGATTCGAACTCGTGAGGCTGTTACACCAACACGCTTTCCAAGCGTGCGCCATAGACCACTAGGCGAATCCTCCATGCACTGCAGTGCTTGCTAGAAGTAAGCTCCGTAGGCAACTCGAATAAGCTACCACAGCTTTCGGATAAATGCACATTCAGTGCCGGCTGCGGCGTGTCGCTTTGTGGACAAGGACCACCAATGAGTGCCTGCGCTGATGTGCAGGTCGTTCGTACGGCGTGTGCAACAGGTGATCTCACCGGGGGATGAACCAGTGCAAATCAAAGCGACTCAAGGCAAGTCAGCAAACCCGAGGCAAACCAGAATGAACATGCGCATGCCATCGCGTGAATTATTGCCAGCCTCTTGCCGTGATGCAACATAGTGATTTTAGGCTATGAACCTTGGTGAAACAGTTGGTCATGCAATATGAGGGATGGGGAGTGGCCAGTCGCGGGGAGTTCATAATTCGGGAAGTCTCCCATCTGTGAGCGGGACAATATCGAATATTGAGACAATCTGCGGTAATAATTGATCGAAAAACAGTGCCTAATACCTCTTAAATCCTAAAAAATCAAGACTGTTCCTCAAAAAAGTTTTTCTTTATATTGAGTAGTTGGTTTTTGATTACTTAGCCGCGCAGAGAGAGGGATAGGCATGGTTCGTCGCGCCCAGGCTGCTCTTCGGTCCGTTGAACACACCAGCGTGAGGCAGCTGCGAGTTCTGGCTGCGATTGTATTTCTGTTCGCCATGGTCATCGCCACTGTGGCTCCTGCAGTCACGGCTCCGATGGCCTTCGCCGACAGCAGCACCAGCTCGTCCAGTTCATCAAGCTCGTCCAGCGTTGACTACGCCACCTGGGCCGAAGTCTCCAAGGCGATGGACAAGCAGCTGAACAGCGGTCTTAAGACGTACAAGGATGGCAACACCGCTGGCGCCACCTCCGATTTCATGGGCGCGTACAACAAGATTTACGTGGCCTCCAACTTCACCGCGGTCGTGCACGACACCATTGGCGCGGACAAGCAGCTCGCCCAACAGCAGGCATTCCAAAGCGTTCAGAATCTTTCCTACACGCCTAGCAACGACGATCAACTGGCTCAGCAGATTGATGCGTTGACCGCCGATCTTGACGCCACGGCCCAGCAGCTCGACGCCAACGCCGATCTCGCCAAGCCGAAGGCGTACGCCGAAGCGCTGCAGGCGCAGCTGGCCAAAGAGCGCAAGGAGCTCGACGCCAAGAAAAAGAAGAACCCGGGCAAGGGCAATCGTTCATGGACCGACGTGGCCAACGAAATGACCCCGATTCTCGACAATGCATACAAAGCTTACGAAAAGGGTGATGGTGCCAAGGGCGCCACGCTCGTGAACAACGCGTACTACCAGTATTACGAGAAGCTCGGCTTCGAAAAGAACGTGATGAACGCCATCAGCGGCAACCGCGTCTCGCAGGTGGAATACCAGTTCAAGATGTGCCGCAAGTCCATGAACGCCGGCGCATCCCTGAAAGACACCAAGAAGCTGATCGACGACCTCAAGGCCATGCTGATCAAGGACGCCGGCATTCTTGACGGTGGTGCCGCCGATAAGGAAGACGGTTTCACCAAGCTGGTCACCAGCTCCTCCGGCCAGGCGTTCCTCGTGCTTATCCGTGAGGGTCTTGAAGCTCTGCTGGTGGTTGCAGCCATCGTCGCCTACTTGGTCAAGTCCGATAACAAGCGCTTTGTCAAGTGGATTTACTTGGGTGTGCTCGTCGGTCTGCTCGGCGCCGGCTTGGTGGCTGTGATCTTCGTGTTCGCCTTCGGCGGCTCCGGCCCGATTCAGGAGATCATGGAAGGCACCTGCGCACTGATCGCCATGGGCATGCTGCTGTGGACGAGTAACTGGATGCTGAACAAGTCCAGTGTGGAAGCGTGGAACCGTTACATTCGCAAGAAGACCGAGGCTGCTGTGGCTGATGCCGCAGCCGCCGCAAGTGCCGACAACGTGACGCTGAAAACCGTGGTCTCGCTGGCTATGCTGAGCTTCCTCGCCGTGTTCCGTGAAGGCGCTGAAACCGTGATCTTCTACGAGTCCATCTACACGATGAGCCGCGATACTCGCGGTATGTGGATCGGTGGTCTGACCGCCGCGGTGGTGCTTGTCGGCATCTTCCTGCTCTTCCGCTTCACCTCCGTGAAGATTCCGATTGGTCCGTTCTTCCTGGTCACTTCGATTCTGATGTCTGTGCTGGTGGTGGTGTTCGCCGGCGGCGGCGTCCACTCGCTGATCGAGGGCGACTTGCTGCCCGCCTTCTACCTGAACGGTGTGCCGACGAACGATTGGCTTGGCCTCTACCCGTACGTCGAATGCCTAGTGGCGCAGGCCATCGCAGCCGTTGCGGTTATCGCGCTGTTCGTGGTCGGCTTCATCAAGCAGCGCAAGCTGAAGGCGCAGGCTACTGCCGAGGTCCCGGCCGTGAAGGCGTAGCCCGTCTAGCTCGTCCGTTTCCTCCCATAACTGCAGACAACTGACAGACTTGCGGCACGGCCTCGGATCGATGCCAATTCCTCCAGCCCACGCCGCACTTATCTCATAACTGAATAATTGCAATTATCTAAGCGTGAATCCTAATTCACCAGAGATAGAGAAAAGGAATAACAATGATGAAGAACAAGAAACTGGCCGCTCTGCTCGGCCTGCTGCTCGCCGGTTCCATGACCGTGTCCATGGCTGCCTGCGGTTCCACCAACTCCGCATCCGACACTAAGGCTGACTCCTCCTCCCAGTCTTCCGACTCCTCTTCCTCCGATTCTTCCTCCGATTCCGGCGCCGGTTTCGAAGAGGTTCCGGTTGGCCCGTCCGGTACTGCTGAAGAGCAGGATCAGGACGCCGGCCCGCTGACCGTGGGCGCTGTGTACTTCCAGCCGATCGATATGGAGCCGTCTTCCATGGGCCTGAAGGCTGCTGACGCTTCCTTCCACCTCGAGGCCGACATCCATGCCAACCAGAAGGGCACCGAGCTCGGCTACGGCAAGGGCGACTTCGTGCCGGATCTGACCGTGAACTACACCATCATCGATAAGTCCACCGGCAAGGAAGTCGAGGGCGGCACCGCCACCTCCGGTACCTTCATGCAGATGAACGCTTCCGATGGCCCGCACTACGGCGCCAACGTCAAGCTCGACGAGGCTGGCTCCTACAAGCTCGTGCTGAAGATCGAATCTCCGGAGAAGAAGGGTTGGATGCTGCATGTTGATCCGGAAACCGGCGTTAAGGGCCGCTTCTGGACCGAGCCGCTCGAGGTCACTTTCCCGGAGTGGAACTACACCCCGCAGGAGTGGTGATCTGAAACGTGAGTTCCGACACATGCCAAGCGAAACGGTTTGGATGTAAGCCTGAATTCATGTTGAGATTCAACTCGTGGTTAACGCCGTTCACGTATCGCGAAACGTATGCAAGTAGCGCGAATATGGGTACGGCGTTCGCGGTTGCCTGGATAGTCGTTCGACGCACTCAAGGCCGTTTGGCCGAGCCTATGGTCGAACAACCATCCAAGCAACCGCTCTCTTGCGTTTGAGGGGATACGCTTTTGGGAGATAACGCGCTTTTGGGGGAATCTTGGTAAGGGGGTTCCTTTTGCGTGCCGAATTCACTAGGCTTTGACAGGGATATATAACGAAAGGTGTGAGATGCTGACGCAGTACGTCACGGTGTTGCAGGGAACGCTGGCACCGGCTTTGCTGATTATGGCGCTGAACGTGATGCTCACGGTCGGTGAGGGGCGTGACAAGCCGTCGAGCGCGTACTGGCGTCTTGCGGGCTTCATTATTGGATTCGCGGGTGCCATTGTGTTCGCCGCGTTGCGTGCATCCGCGATGATCAATCAGCGTACGTTCGTCAATTACCCCACGTTGTGGTGTTGTGTGATTTTCGATATCGCAGTGTTCGTTGTTGTGCTGTTCGCACGTCGCATCACTACGAATTGGCATGATCATCGCGCGTTGCTCGATATTGCGAATGCGATTGGCGCTCTTGCGATTGCCTCCACCACCTTCCGTG
>OMCC01000525.1_pt1 | contig 25639 bp, 24 predicted proteins | sample 1674161 | NCBI WGS metagenome assembly OMCC01 (sample SAMEA103958149, study PRJEB25191) | human gut metagenome | biome: human-associated habitat [ENVO:00009003]; feature: intestine environment [ENVO:2100002]; material: feces | place: Germany | collected 2013/2015 | reverse complement strand
TCCTTTTCATATGCAAAAAAAAGGACGTACGAAATTAAATCATTCATTTCGTAATCGTCCATTTTTATTATTTTTTATCTTTGATTTGTTGTTTTAACATTGAAACAAATTCATCAATAGTAACTGTTGTTGCTTTTTGTTCACCATGTTTACGATAAGTAACAGTTCTTTCATCACGTTCATTATTACCTAAAACAAGGATATAGTTTGCTTTTTGCATTTGTGCTTCACGAATACGATATCCTAATTTTTCATCTCTTGAATCAAGTTCTACTTCAAAACCTTCATCTAATAATAATTGATAGATTTCATTAGCGTAATCTAAATGATATTCATTTTTAACAGGTAATACTTTTACTTGTGTAGGAGCTAACCATAATGGTAAGTTTCCTTTTGTTTCTTCTAAGATATAAGCCATGAAACGATCTAATGAACCTAAGATAGCTCTGTGTAATACAACTGGTGTTTTCTTAGTTCCATCTTCAGCTACATAAGTTAAGTTAAATTTAGCTGGTAAACAGAAATCTAATTGACAAGTTGATAATGTAATTTCATTACCAATGGCTGGTTTAACATTAACATCTAATTTAGGACCATAGAAAGCAGCTTCCCCAATTTCTTCAGTATATTCAATACCAAGTTCATTCATTACTTCACGTAATTCATTTTCTGCTTTATTCCACATTTCATCATCATCATGATATTTTTCTTTATCTTCAGGATCTCTAAGTGATAATACACAACGATAATCTGTAATATTGAAATCTTTATAAACATCTAAGATTAAATCAATAACACCTTTAAATTCTGATTTAATTTGTTCTGGTGTTACGAATAAATGGGCATCATTTTGACAGAAATGTCTTCCTCTTTCAATACCTTTAACAGCCCCTGATGCTTCATATCTAAAGTCATGAGCAATTTCACCAATACGAATTGGTAAGTTTTTATAAGAATGTAATTTATTTGCATAAATCATCATATGATGAGGACAGTTCATTGGACGTAAAACAAATGATTCTCCATCCATTTCCATTTGTGGGAACATGTTTTCTTTATAATGATCCCAGTGTCCTGATGTTTTATATAAGTTTACTGTTCCTACAGCAGGAGTTAAGACATGTAAGTAACCTAATTTCTTTTCTTTTTGTTTGATGTATCTTTCAAGTTTTTGCCAGATAGCATATCCTTTTGGTAAATACATTGGAAGACCTCTACCAATTAAATCATCAACCATGAAGATTTCCATTTCTTTACCAATTTTACGATGATCTCTTTCTTTAGCTTCTTCTAATAAATTTAAATGTTCTTCTAATTCTTCAGCAGTTGGGAAACAAACACCATAAATACGTTGTAAAACTTTATTATTTTTATCACCTTTCCAATAAGCTCCAGAATGTTTGATTAATTTAAAGTTTTTACACATTTTAACTGTTTCAACATGAGGACCTCTACATAAATCAGTAAAATCCCCTTGGCTATAACAAGTAATTGTTCCATCTTCTAAATTAGAAATTAAATCTAATTTATATTCATCATCTTTAAACATTTCTAAAGCTTCTTCTTTAGAAATTTCACGACGAACAATTCTTTTACCATCTTTACAGATTTTTTTCATTTCTTTTTCAATTTTAGCGATAGCTTCATCACTAACAACTTCATCACCTAAATCAACATCATAATAGAATCCTTCAGCTACAACAGGACCTACCCAAAACTTAGCTTGTGGATAAAGATGTTTAATTGCTTGTGCCATAACATGGGCACAAGAGTGATTTAATGTATTTAATTGTTCATTTTCTTTAAAATCTACCATTTTCCTTCTCCTTTACATAAAAAACTCTCATCCAAAGGACGAGAGTTTCGTGGTACCACCTTAATTTGCTTTTCAGCCTCAAAACTTTAACGCAGTTAACGACAATCTTTTTCAAGTGTAGCTATTAGGGAGTATCTTATAAACATTCTCAAGGTTTTCACCAACCACCTTTTCTCTAAATCAAATCATTTATAAAACATATCCTAAATCATTGCTTTTTTATTTACGTTTTTATTCTAATACAATATTTTACATTGTCAACTGATTATTGGCTTTCATTTCTTTTATTTGCATACATTTTTTCTTAAAAGCTAAATATACAAGTTTCGAAGGAAGTGGTTCATGCAATGTAAGAGTATCACACTTAACACAATATAACCCTTCGATTCCATTAACACATATATTTTCTACCCATTCATCTGTTGCATCACAAATACTGCAGTTTTTTAATTGTTTATCATCAATAATTTGTACTCTCATTTCTATCACCAACAATTAGTATAAGCACTTATGCATAAAAATGATGTCGAATTTTATTTTCCAACTAATTTTTTTAAATCTTTTACTTCTTGTGGTTTTAAACGACGATATTCACCAGGACGTAATCCTTTTAAATTGACACATCCTACAGAAATACGATGTAATCTTTTTACTGGATGTCCTACGCTTTCAAACATCTTTTTAACTTGTCTGTTTTTTCCTTCATAAAGTTTGATTTTTAAAACTGTTGTTTTATGTTCTATATCTTTATAAGTAACTTTGATTTTACAAGGCATTGTTTTTTTACCTTCTAAATAAACACCTTTTTCTAAGTGATGTAAATCTTCACCTTTAATAAGACCTTTAATTGTTACTTCATAGATTTTTTCTAAGTGACTTCTTGGATGCATGATCATATTCGCAAAATCACCATCATTAGACATAATTAAAGCACCTGTTGTATCAAAATCTAAACGTCCTACAGGATAAATTCTTTCTTCAACATCTTCAAAATAATCAATCACTTTCGGTCTATCAAATTCATCATCTAATGTACAAACACATCCTTGTGGTTTATAAAAAAGATAATAAACTTTATTTTCACCAACAATAGCTTCTCCATCAACTAAAACAACATCCCCAGATTTAACTTTAGTTCCTAGTTCAGTTACAACTTGACCATTAACAGAAACTCTACCTTCTCTAATTAAATCCTCTGCTTTTCTTCTTGATGTATAACCACTTGAAGCAATATATTTTTGTAATCTTTCCATTTATTTCACCTACTTTATCAAAGCTATTATACCTAATTTTTACATCTTTGCAATCTGTTTTTATATTTTTAAAAAATACCTTTTAAACGTACTTTTTTTCTTTCATAAATACTCAATAATTGTTATACTAACTTTTGGTGAAATAAAAAAATGAATGAACAATTATTAATAAAAAATATTGCTGAAATCGGTAAATTATTACTTAAAAATGGAGCAGAAATTTACCGTGTAGAAGAAAGTCTAGAACGTATGTGTCAAAGCTATGGCTTTCAAGATATAGGTGTCTTTGCTTTACCTACTTATTTTACAATGAGTGTCACTTTTCAAGATGGAACAAGTACTTCACTTACTAAAAGGACTTTACAAAATCGTACAAATTTAGATGCTCTTTGTTCTTTAAATAATCTTGTTAGACAAATTTGTGATGAAACACCTTCTAATGATTTTATTGAACAACAAATAAAAGATATCAATAATATACATCCTATTATGCCTCTTGTTTTTTTAGGGTATGGTTTAGGAGCAGGTGGTTATGCTGTTTTCTTTGGCGGAGGACTTCAAGAAGGAATTATTGCTGGAATTATTGGTTTTTTAATGTATTTTTTTGTGTGGATCAATGAAATTCTAGGCATTAATGCTTTAATGCGTACAACACTTACAAGTATGTTTTTAACAATCTTAGCGATTTTGTTTTATCATTATCATTTGATTTATAATTTAGATGCAACAATTATTGGTTGTTTAATGATTTTAACTCCTGGAATTGCAATTACAAATAGTTTAAGAGATATTATTGATGGAAACTATGTTTCCGGTCAAGCACGTTTAGTTGAAGCTTTTTTTATTGCAACAGCTATTGCTTTAGGAGTTGGATTGATGCGTATTTTATTGAAAGGATTGATTTAATGGAACAAGTAATTCAATGTTTAAGTGCTTTTTTAGGATGTTTAGGATTTTCTTTTGTTTTTAGAGTACATCGTCATTTACCTTATGCACTTTTAGCATCTCTTGGTGGAATGCTAGGATGGATCGTTTATTTACTAGTAATTCCTTATTTAAGTAATATTATGTCAAATTTATGTGCAATGATCGTTGTTGCTTTATTTAGTGAAATAATGGCAAGAATATGTAAAGCTCCTGCAACTATTTTTATTGTTGTTGGTTGTTTCCCTATTGTCCCTGGTAAAGGAATTTATCAAACAATGCTTTATTTAATTTCACATGATCAAGATTTATTTCTTGATTCTCTTTTTCAAACAGTAGGAACAGCTCTTGCACTTGCAACTGCTATTTTAATTGTTTCAACTTTCTTTAAAGTTATTAAAACCATTAAACAAAAGGACTATCATTTATGAAAATATTAGGAATTGTTGTTGAATATAATCCCTTTCATACGGGACATCTTTATCATTTACAAAAGGCTAAAGAAATTGTAAAACCAGATTTAACGATTGCTATCATGTCTGGAAATTATGTACAGCGTGGAGAAGTTGCTATCATTGATAAATTTAAAAGAAGTGAATTAGCTGTTAAATATGGTATTGATTTAGTCATTGAGCTCCCTTTTGCTTATACGATACAAAGTGCTGATTATTTTTGTAAAGGGGCTATTGATTTACTTTACCATATAGGAATTACTGATCTAGTTTTTGGTAGTGAATGTGGTGATATTGATATATTTAAAGAAATTGCTTACGCTATTAAACATCATCCTGACACTTATAACCAATATGTTAAAACGGCAATGAAAAAGGGATTACGTTATCCTGATGCCTGTAATCAAGCTTTAAGTTTATTATTAAATAAAAGCATAAAAACACCTAATGATTTATTAGGATTAGGTTATGTTAAAGAAGTCATTGAAAATGATTATCCTATTACTTTACATTGTATTAAAAGATCCAATGATTATCATGATACCTCTCTTACAAAAATAGCTTCTGCAACAGCCTTGCGTAAAGCTTTAAAAGAAAAACAAGATGTTCATGATTATTTATTAGATATGTCTTATTATAATCTTCTTTATAATCAAAATGATTTCTTTGATTATTTAAAATATCAAATTATTATTCAAAGCCCTACAGATTTAAAAAAGATTCATCTTGTTGATGAAGGCATTGAAAACCTATTAAAAAAAGTCATTTTTAAAGTCAATAACTATGATGAACTTGTCAATCTTCTAACAAGTAAACGTTATACAAAAACAAGAATTCAAAGAATGCTTTTACACATTTTAATGAATAATACAAAAGAAGAAATTAAAAACTGTTTTCCAATTCATTACCTTCATATTTTAAAAATGAATCAAAAAGGGCAAAATTATTTAAAAACAATCAAAAAAACATGTGATTATTCCTTAATCACAAACCTTTCTTCAGCTAAACATCCTGCTTTAGATTTAGAAATCAAATCATCAAAATTATTATCTTTAATAGACAATCAAATCTTAAAAAAAGAATTTCAAAATATACCTATTATTGAACTATCTAAAAGATAGTTCTTTTTTATTATTAAAATATATGCTTAAATTAAGATAGTAGTTAAAGGAGATAATATTATGTTATTTTATTATACAAAGGTACAAGTAAATGATTTATTGACACCTCATTTATTAATTGAACAAGTGATTTATTGGTTACAACATACAAAGAATAAAATGAAAGATTTAAATTATGATGATTCTTTAAATTATATTTTAAAAGAAGAACATAAAAGCTTGGAAATTAAAGATTTTAATACTAAAAATATCTTAGGTATTCAATTTATTACTGATCATAATTACAAAAAGAATCAATTTACAATCGAAATACTCTATCATTATCAACAAAAAGTTCTTGAACTTTCATTTTATAAAGAAATATCAAATGAATCAAAATATATTTCTAAAATCTCAATTCCTAAAATATTTCCAATGATTTTAGAAAGTAATTATATTCAAAAAGATCAAGACTTATCAATACAACCAACACCTCATTTTATTAATGAAAAAACAGTCAATCAACTATTAAAAAAATCATATCATTTACCCATAATGATTTTATATAAAAACAAAAAATGTCTTGTTAATCCCTTTATTTTAAATCAAGAACTCTATGGAATGTGCCATATTATTGTCATTCCAACAAATAAAGAAATAGATTATATCCAAATTATTTATCCAAATCATGAAAAAGAAAAACTATTTTATGAAAAATCTTTTCTACAAACACTTATTCAACATATTCGTTATTATATGTTACAAGAAAATGAATTTTATTCTTTTTCAGAACTTCAACAATCTGAACTCTTACAATCTTATCAAGATGATGCTATGTCCTCTGTAGAAGTTCAAGAATTATTCTTAGATGAAATAAAGAATATTGAAAAAGAAATAATTGATTTACAAAAAGAATATCAAGATAAAAAAGATATTCTTGAAAAGCTTACAAACATAAATCAAGAATACAATCATCTATTAAAACAATATGATGAATCTCCATTGATTTCAATTCATCAAGATAATTATAAAGAATATCAAGACTTTATTTTTTCAGTTATTCGTAAAACTTTAATGAATTTATCTCCTGATGATACTTATCGTAAAAGAGATCTTTTAGAAGCTATTGAAAGGAAACATCAACTATGAAGCATTTATCAACTTTGATTGCTGTAAAAAAACTAACAATCATTCAATTTACAAAAATCATTCAAGAACTATTTCATTTAAATGATTTTTCATTAGATTCATCTATGATTCATTTAGAAAATTGTACAATTTATCATGATGAATCAACTATAGCTTTTTGTATTCATTATCAAAAAAATGATTACGAATATATTTTTAATGAAACTCAACAAAACATATATATTTCTATCAATAATCATCATCAAATGATAGATTTAATGACTTATCTTGACCATCATCATTTCTTAAATAATGATGAGTTTTCATACACACAACCAAATATTAAAGATATTGATGATTTAAATCAAGTTATTGAATTTATAGAAAACAAAACTGTTCTTCCAATTATTTATTTAAATACATCTTTAAAAGATTTAAAAAATGATATTTTACCTGAAATTCAATCAACTGCTTATATTCTTACAAGTGAAAATGAAAATTTTCATCAAGCATTTCAAGAATATTTTCATTTAAGAAATAATAGCTATATTCTTTATTTAAATCATGAATCACAAAAGATTTCTTTTTTAAAAAATGAATCTTCTCAAGAATTCATAGAAAAAGTAATCATAAAAATTCAAAGTTATATTTCACAACGTACATATTCTTTTCCTTATAATATGAAAGATTTTCAACATCATATTATTAAAAAAATAATTGAAAATCATAAAGAAAATGATTTTCAAGAAACTTCTTCTATTGAACAACAAGTATCTGCTTTAGAAGATAAGAAAAAGAATTTACAAAAATATATTGAAAATTTAGATAATCAAATATTGGTTTTAGAAAGTCAAAATGAAGAATTAGAAAACTATATTAAACAACAAGGATGTTATCCTTTAATCTTAAAGGGAAATGAGAAAGAATTTTATGAAGGTGAACAAAAAGATCTTCTTCTATATCTTTTAAAAGAAGAACTTAAAAATAATCATAATCAAAAACAACAACAAATCATTCATACAATTCTTAAACAAAACCCTCCTATTGGATATCGAAATAAATATTTAACTGATATCTTTAATTTATTAGTCAACGAAGGTCTTTCAAAAAAATCTATCGATACTTTAAGTCATTATGGAATTGTATTAAGTCATACTGGAAAACATCCAACAACCACTTTCTTTAATGATTCACGTTATACAATGACATTTTCTTCAACACCAAGTGATCTTAATGCAGGTAGACAATATTATCGTCAAATTAGAAAACTTTTCTTTTAACTTTGAAGTAAAAAAGAGGTGCCGTCGCACCTCTTTTTCTAATTATCCTCTAAGTACTGCTCCAAAATCTTTTTCAACTGCTTTTAAGATTTTTTCCATAGCAGCATTAATTTCTTTTTCTTGTAATGTTTTCTTTTCATCTTGGAAAGTTAAATTAATCGCTACTGATTTTTTACCAGCATCTACATGTTCACCTACATAAACATCAAAGATATTGGCTGCTTTAACAAGTTTATTACTTGATTTAATAATTTTTTGACATACATCATTTGCTGGAACTGATTCATCCATTACTAAAGCAATATCTCTTGATACAGATGGATATTGTGGAATTGGTTGATATTTCACTTTACCTGTTTTGATATTTAATAAAGCAGATAAGTTTAATTCAACAACATAAACATCTTTAACATCATATTTCTTTTCCATTAATGGATGGATTTGTCCTACGACCCCTACAATTTCATTTTGTACTTTAATATATGCACTACGTCCAGGATGGAATGATTGATTATCACTTTCTACGCGTTCTAGACGATAACGAGATTCATTGATTCCTAATCTTTCAAAAATTGTTTCTACAAATCCTTTTACTAAATAGTAATCTGCTTTGTATGAAATTTGTTTAAATGGTAATCCATGGTATTCACCAGTACATGCAATTGCAAGATTTTGTAATTCAACACCTTTTGAATAAGTTGTTGATAATTCATATAAATGAACATCTTTCATATTTCTTGATTGGTTATAATTAATGACTTGTAATAATGAACCAATGATAGATTGTCTTGTCACTGATCTTTCTTCACCTAATGGCATTGCAAGTTTAACTGGTTCTTGATCATGGAAAATATTGAAATCATGAACAAGTGATGGTGATGTTAATGAATATGTTAATGTTTCATGTAATCCTAAGTCTTTTAATAAAACTTTCATCATATGTTTCTTTTCTTGAATTTCAGTTCTTTTTCCAATTGTCATTGACATTTCTGGTAATGTTGATGGAATGTTATCAAAACCATACATACGAACAACTTCTTCAATTAAGTCAGCTGCCATTGTAATATCATTACGATATGTTGGAATTTTTACATTAAATGTATCTTCTTTTAATTCATATTTGAATTTTAATGAATCAAAAATTTCTGCAATTTCATTTGTTTGAATATTTGTTCCAAGTAATCCATTAACTTGTTGTGTAGAAACTGAAACATATTTATCTTCAATATATAAAGTTGTTGAAACTGTTTCATAGATTTCTTTAGCATCTGAAAGTTCTTCTAATAAATTAGCACATCTTTCTAAAATATTTAAAGAATTAGCTGTATTTAAAGCACCTTTAATATAATGTTGAGAAGCATCTGTTAATAAATTTAATCGTCTTGCTGTTTCTCTTAAACTTGGTCCATCAAATGTAGCAACTTCGATGACGATATTTTGAGTATTTTCATCAATCTTAGTACTATCAGCTCCCATGACACCAGCAACACAACCAACACCATTATCTGTTGAAACAATGATATCATTAGGTTCTAATTTATATTCTTCACCATCTAATAAAATAGCTTTTTCATCAAATCCTGTTTTTACTACAAATTCTTTTTTAGCTAATTTATCATAATCATACATATGAATTGGTTGACCTGTTTCTAACATCACGTAGTTAGAAATGTCTACAATATTGTTAATTGGTTTAATACCTGAAGCAAGTAAAGCTGTTTTTAACCAAGCAGGTGATTCTTTTGTAGTAACACCTTTTACAAGTTTTGCTCCAAAGAATGGACATAATTCAGTTTCAACCTTCACTTCAATATCACTTCCAGCAATTCCTTTTTCTTTAATTTCTGGTAAGTTAACATCTCTTTTTAAAACTGCAGCTACTTCATAAGCAAGTGAAGTTAAAGCCATACAATCTGCTCTATTTGGTGTTAATCCAATATCTAAAATTGTATCTTTTAATCCTAAATATTCTAGAGGATCTGCACCTACAGGAGCATTTTCATCTAAAACATGAATTCCTTCTTTATCTTCAGGAGATAATAAACGTTGGTCTAAACCAAGTTCAGCAATTGAACAAATCATACCATTTGATTCTTGACCACGAATCGTACTTTGTTTAATAACAAAACCTTCTCCTAAATCACATCCAGGATTAGCAACAATAACTTTTTGTCCAGCAGCTACATTTGGTGCTCCACAAACAATTTGAGTCACTTCTCCAGGTCTTACTTCTACTTGACATACATGTAAATGATCACTATCTGGATGATCAACACATTCTTTAACATAACCAATTGTCATGTTACTTCCGTTTGCTAATGCATGCATTCCTTCTACTTCTAAACCAATTGAAGTAATTTTATCAGCAAGTTCTTTTGGATCTTGATCATCTATTTTAACATATTTATTTAATAAATTTAAACTGACTTCCATTTTCTTACTCCTCTCTTTGGAATTGGTTTAAGAATCTTAAATCATCATTATAGAAATCACGAATATTATCAATACCGTATTTCAACATTGCAACACGTTCGATTCCAATTCCAAATGCAAAACCTTGATATACTTTACTATCAAAACCACACATATCTAAAACTTTAGGGTTAACCATACCAGCACCTAAAATTTCAATCCATCCAGTTCCTTTACACATTGCACATCCTTTACCACCACAATGATGACAAGAAATGTCTACTTCTACTGATGGTTCAGTAAATGGGAAATATGATGGACGTAATCTAATTTCACGCTTTTCCCCAAAGAATTTTCTTGCGAAGACTTCTAATGTTCCTTTTAAATCTGCTAAAGTAATATTTTTATCAACAACTAAACCTTCACATTGCATAAATTGATGTGAGTGAGTTGCATCATCATCATCTCTACGATATGTTTTACCAGGACAAATAACTTTAATAGGTCCTTTCCCTTTAGCAGCAAGTAATGTATGTGCTTGTACTGGAGAAGTATGAGTTCTCATTAAAGTATTTTCATCAATATAGAAAGTATCTTGCATATCTCTAGCAGGATGTCCTTTTGGTAAATTCATTAATTCAAAATTAAAATAATCACTTTCTACTTCTGGACCTTCTGCAATTTGATATCCCATTCCTAAGAATAATTCTTCTAATTGAGAAACAATAATTGATAAAGGATGCATTGTTCCTTGATCTAATTTATAACTTGGTAAAGATAAATCAATTGTTTCACTATTGATTTTATCAATAATTGCTTGATGTTCTAAAACTTCTTTTTTATCTTCAACAGCTTTTGATAATTCTTGTTTTACTTTATTACTTGTTTGACCAAATGTTTTTCTTTGATCTGGGTCCATGTTTTTCATTGATTTCATTGCTTCTTGAATAGGACCTTTTTTCCCTAAATAAAGAACACGAATATCATTTAATTCTTTTAAAGATGTACAAGCTTCAATTTTTTCTAAAGCTTCATCTTTAATTTTTAATAATTCATTTTCCACTTTATTTCCTCCTTAAATATAAAAAAACTCATTCCTCTAGGAACGAGTTGATCGCGGTACCATCCTAATTCATGTTTAAAACATGCTCTTAATTAAACATTAACGCAGTCTCACGTCACTGATTAGGTGCTCTCCATGGTGAATTCAATAAACTATCTGTAGGAGTTTCCAGCTTCTCTCCCTCTCTAAAACAGCATCCTTTATTTACTAATCCATATCAACGATTTATATACCCCATTATTATATCAAAATTTATGATGAAAACAACCCCAACTTAAAACAAAATCATAGTAACAATCTCATTGACACCCCTTAAGCAAAGGAAGATAATTAAATTAAAGATAGTTTTCATTCTAATTGATCTTAAATAAGATTCCTTTAGATTGAAACATTTTAAAAAGAAAGGAGATATTTATGAAAAAGAAAAAATTATTTTTAGCATCCTTGTTGTCATTTTCATTGACAGCCTCAATGTTTTTTACAACAAATATTCATGCATTAGAAGAAGTACAAAATGAAAATCAAATTGAAGAAAGTAATGAGACTTTAACAGAAACACCATCATTAACATTGGTATCATCTACATGGGATGGAGAAAATGATATTGTTTTTAATGTTCAAGCAAAAGATACAAAAGTTGAACTATTAGAAATGTATATTTATAGTGAAGGATCTTCTATAGGATCTATTTATGTTGAACCTTACAAGGCACTTGATGATAATGGAAACGGGACTATCACTATTAGTAATAACGAATTAAAAAATATAAAAACACTTATTAGTCCTGATAATCAAACATTTAATTGGTCTCAGATCGAACAAATTGAAATGGTTTTTAGTTTTTCTAAAGGAGAAGAATTGAGTTCATTTAAAACAGTTTATGTACCTGTTCATATTTTAGAAGCACCAACTCCAATAAATCCTGATAAAACAGATAAAACTGAAACTGTTAAAAATGATACAAATAACAAAACAACTGTAAAACAAACATCTTCAACAGCTGTAAAAACAGGAGATAACACAAATATTACTCCTTATGTTTCACTCCTTATTGTCAGTGTTGTTGTTATTATTGGTATTGTTGTTTATAAGAAAAAATCATCTAAAAAATAATCTATAATATTTTTTGCATAAAAAGTGGGATGAACATTCATCCCACTTTTATTCCCCTTAACATTTTTAAATCATTTAATTATTTTTTTTACTCTTTTTTACTACAAGGATAAAAGCCAATGCAGACAAGCATGCAAAGACAACCAATGGCATTACTTGTGTTGAATCACCTGTTTTAACGTTTGTAGTTGTAGAAGTCACTGTATCGTTTTTAGCTGGTGTTTTTGTTGGTTCATTAGAATCTGATGGTTTTTGATCTGGGTTAGTTGGTGTTTCTGGTGTTTGTTTATCTAAACGAATTGTTTCACCAGTATTAACATCACGAGCATATTTACTCATGAATTCCCACATCAATTTAGCATCAGGAGTATAGTTCCAATGTCCCCATCCATAAATACGAGCCATGCTAATTTCTACACCTTTAGCATTTTCCATTGCTCCTACATCAATTTTAGCAATATTTTCAGCTGTAGGTTCAATTGTATAACGTTTTGTCCAAGGAACTCCATATAAATAAGCATCTGCTTCTAAAACATCTTCAAGTTGTGTTACTTCCATATCATTTAATTCTTGATAAAGTTGTGCAACTTGTAATCCTCCATTTGATTCAGTTGTATCAAATGCACCTTTACAATATTCATCACCATCACCTGTAAAGTAGATAATAGGCATGTCATATTTATCTTTATTTTCAGCAACTGCTTTTTTATTTAATTCACTTGCTCCAAATGGACCTGAGTGACCTGCTGCTGCAGCAAAATATTTTGAATCAGATAAACCAGCATTTGTTGTATTCATACTTCCTGCTGATAATCCTGAAATATAAACTCTTGATTGATCAATTTGTGGATATTTTTCTTCAATAAGTTTTAACATTGTAATAACATCTGAATCTGCAGTAGCATTTAAATCATCTGTCATTGGATCATATGTATATCCTTGATAAGTGTGTCCTTGCCATTCAGGACAAATAAGAATAACGCCTTCTTCACTAGCAATTTGTGCCCAACCAGATGTATCATATTGTGTTCTTGGATCATTTGTATTTCCATGGAATAAAACAACTGCAGGAACACTACCTTCTTTAGCATCTTTTGATTGTTCAGGAATATATTCATACCATAATGAATCAATACCATCATTATCTAAATCTTGTGTATTAACATAACGATCAATATTATCAATAGCATCTACAGAATCAAAATATTGATATTTTCTTGCTTGATCAGCTTCTTTATTACCTGAAATTAAAGGACGTGAATACCAAGTAGCTGTTTCCTTATAAACATCACTATAATTTCCAATTCTACCAAATTTCTTAAGTACTTTTTCCCAAGCATCTTTTGTTGCAGAAACTGCATCTAAACCAGTATCCTTATTAACTGCAACAACTTCATAATGGCTTTCTGGATTTACATAATAACCATCTTCAGTTTTAGTTGCACTATTTGCTTTTACATAAGTATTTACAATTTCATCATTATCAGTTACTAAATAAGTTGGTACTGAAACATTAACATCCATACCTTTTTCTGGATTAACTAATGCAAGACCAGAAACAAAGTTCATATAAGAAGCTAAATTTTGATTAATGAATGTAGCCCCATTACCAATTCCAATTAATTTAAAGTTACTAGATACACCTATTTTACCTACGATTGCTTCAAATCCTTGAACATCATCACTTGTAAATTCAACACCATTAGCTGGTCTTGCTACATAAACTTTACTTGCTGAACGATTAACAATTTCTTTAATACCTGATGCTTCAATATATCTTTCTGCTTCTTCATCAGACATATTACCATCAGGATAAACAACAAATGTAGGTGCAGCAGCTGCATTTACTGATTCAATACTTAATTGATCACTACCACTATAAACATAAGCTTCTTGCATTTGATTAACTGCTTTTTTATAAGCTTCAATATATTTAGGTAATGTATCGATTTTTGCTTTTGCACCATTACTTGAAAGTTCAACTGCATCTGGTGCCCAAGATGCTGCTGTATAACTATTTGAAATAGTTGTACCATCTAATAAACCACTAATAACTTGAGCCATATCATTGAAATATTGAATTGACATTTCATTTGGTCTTTGCGCATTATCTTCCCAGAATTGTTGCCAACGATGACCTGCTAAAATAGATAGAGATGGATTATTATTTAAAATCTTTCTAGCAAGTGAACATCCTTTATCTAATGCAGCAAGTGGATTACCACCATTTGTTTCAAAAAGTGCCCAAATAAATCCACTACCGAAAGTATCACCTGTAAATAATGCTTCATGTGTTTCATCAGTAATCATTAATGAACCTTCAGTATGTGCATTAACAACATTAAATTCATAAGGTGCACCATAAATATCAACTGTTTCACCACTATGTACTTTTGTTATTTTGCCATCAAATTGAGAAATAGCTTCAAATGCAACATCATAATCAGCATCACTTACATATACATTGTCTACTGTTACATTACTAAAAACTTCTTTTGATCTACCAAAACCAGTATGATCACCATGACTATGTGTAATGATAATTGATAAATGTTTATCACCTGTCATAGATTCAACAATTGTTTTAGCGTTTTGAATATCTTCTTCATTTTGGGAACCATTTCCTAAGTCAACTAATACAACACCATCTTCTGATAATACAAAATACATTGATGATGGATTATTCATTGCCCCATTTTCATCAGTTGCTCCACCAGGAAGTTTCTTTGTTCCTTCATCCCAATGATAAACATTATCTTTGATTTTTTCGACTTTGTACCTTCCTAATTCAGCATATCCATCTTTCATTAACGTTTTTAAAAATTCGCTATTATTTTCATCAAGCGTTAATAGTTCAGAAATATCTGAATTTGTTTTTTGTTCTCCAGTATTTTGAGCTTGTACAACACTTATCCCACTTAGTGCAAACATAATACTTAAAGAACTAATAAATACCTTTTTTGTAAACATCCATATTCCCTCCTTTTCTACCATTATATAAAATAAAGCGCTTACATACATGTCAAAAACATGCATAAAATCGGTCTTTTTCTATCCAAATGTATTTTTTTACAAAAAAAGTCAAAGATTTTTCAATCCTTGACTCTTAAATATTATTCATATTCTTTATGTGCAATAAGCAAATAAGCACAGCTTGCAACAGCTAATAATGACATATAAGTAAATATTGGACTATTGTCTCCTGTTTTTACAGCTGTTTTTTCTGTTGTTTTTTGAGAATCTTCAACCTTATCTGCTATTTCTACATTTTCATTTTTTACTTGTTTGCTTTGTTTTGATAACCATGAAAATAATTCTAATGATGTATCATCTTCAATGGCTTCTCCATTGAACACATAGATCCATGACCAATGTGTTGAATATTGATATGGTTTTCCATCTTCTCCATTATAAAGTCCTGATGTATCATGAACATCATCTGGTGAAAAGACATGAAGATTAGTAGCGTTAGCGGCTTTTAATTTTTCAATAAGTGGTCTTGAAAATTGATTTGGATCTAACGTATCATCATTTTCACAATACGTAATAAATAATGGAAAATCTTTAAGTTTTTGAGCATCTTTTTCACTTAAATCACTAGCATCAAAACCTGTGCAAATTGGAAAAGCTGCAGCAAAATAATCAGTATACGATAAAACCATTTGCATTGTCATATACCCACCATTAGAACATCCACCAATATAAATACGACTTGTATCAATATCATCATTACTATCAACATACGCTTTAATACATTCCATTAAACTCTTTACATATGTTGAAGGTGTATGTCTTGGTGTAAATTTTAATCCTGATTCAGTAAATTCAAAATCACCATAACCATCCATCCAAAGCGTTGGACATTGTGGAACAAAAACATAAGCATTACCAAGTTTTTCTTGAATTTCTGGACTAATTAAACCTGTCACTTTATTTCCCAATACTGCTATTTGAGGATTTGTACCACCTTCTCCTCCACCATTTAACCATACAACTAAAGCATTTTTATGATCATCTTTTGCTGGTGAATATGTAGCAAAACTATAATTTGTTCCATCTGTTGCTTGATATCTACCTGAATAATCAAATTGATCTCCCGCAGATAAAGAACGAGATGTATAATTTGTATCAATATTTAAAGTATCATATTCATTTTGACCATCAATTATTTCTTTATTTTCTTTTAATGAAATTGTTAAATAATAAGGATCTGCCCATTCATTAAAACTTTTATAAATGAAAGGACTCCCTTCTGTTGGACTTACTTTTAAATCAATTGTAAAATATTTTGAAGCACCTTCTACTTTTTGACCATTTTGATCAGAAATATAAGCATCTACAATTGTTCTTTGAAAATCTTCAGCATTTTCTTTAGTTTCTACAACCTTTAAAACATCTTTATCAATTGTCGTTATTTCTTGATCAACATTTACAATTACTCTTGGTGTTGCTACTCCCCAATCATATTCATCTACAATTAAAGAATAAGTTCCATTAAGTACATGATTACTATTTACTGCATAGACAGGCGCTATCGCAAGTGAAAATAGCATCACAAAACAAAGCAAAAATCTTTTTGTATTCTTCATTAGAATTTCCTCCCTAAAAAAAGTATATCATTTATTACTCTTTATAATAGGTCTTTATTTGAACAAATAAACTCTATTTTAATAACTTTCGATATTCATGAGGTGTCATTTTATAAATTCTTTTAAAAATTCTATTAAATGATTTAGGATTCGCAAAGCCATTATTATAAGCAATATCTGTCATCGATAGATTAGTATGTAATATATCATTAATTGCTTTTTCCAATCTAACACTATCAATATATTCTTTAATTGTTGTTCCAAAATTTTGTTTAAAATATCTTGATAAATAAGATTGTGAAACATAAAAATGATCAGCTAATACTTGTATACTTAAGTTCTCTTTATAATGTTGATCAATATAATTAACAATCTTCACTATTTTATTATTATTTATTTCATTTTCTTGAAGTACATATTTTTTTCTTACAAGTAATTTTTTTAAAAGTACATACATTAATATATCTGTTAGACCTTTAATCGCAATATGACCATACTCTTTATCATTATCATAAATATCGACTATTCTATAGATTGTTCGTACTATTTCCCGGGAAACTTCTCCATCTGGTTGTACAAATTCATAATGATCAATCAAAGGAAATATGCTTTTAATATAATCATAATTAATTTGAATGCCATATCCTTTATAAACCTCATACCCACTTACAAAAGAAATCCCATGAATATTTTTACTATTAATAATATAAACATCAACATTTTGACTTCTAATCATATGTCCATTATCCCATATTTCTACCTTACCTAATATAGGAACCAATATTTCTATACTATTATGCCAATGTTTTTCAACATTTTCTTCACTACTTTCATAATACAAATCTAATATTTTAATAGGTAAATGTTCATCCAATTTTATTTTTTCGTACACGTACATTCATGAAGCACCCCCTCGTGATACAATGCTTTGATTATTCCCTCTTGATCAAAATCATCAGTCACATAAGTTGCTTTTTCTTTTAATACATCTACTGCGTTTCCCATTGCAATACCATGTCCTACTTCTCTAAACATTGCTTGGTCATTATAACCATCACCAAAAGCATACGCATTATTTTTATCAATATGGAAATAATCTAACAAATAAGCAATGGCATGTCCTTTATCAAATTCAATTGTTGAACAATCACAAGAGCCACTTCCTCCATGATCATTAATAATTAAATCATTTTTAAAAAGTTCAACCATTGTTTCAAAATGTTCTTGATTTTGATAAAACATATCAAAAGTATAAAACTCACCTTCTAGAGTATCTACTAGATGCTCTATTCCATATTCCTTTTCTAAATTTACTTCTTGTTTTTTATCTAAATGATATTTTAAAGCTTTATTATCACTAACAAACATTGCACCAAGTTTCCCTTGATCAAGTTTACCAGTATAATAAGCTAACTGTTCTTGTGTAAAAGCCTTACTATAAAGTTTTTTTCCTTCATATAAAATATAACGTCCATTACAACTAATAATTCCACTTACTAAATCACCAAACAAACGACTTGCATAAAATGGAGCTCTTCCTGTACAAATAAATGTTTTATAACCTTTTTCTTTCAATAAATGAAGAGCCTTTAAATTAGACTTTGTAATGACACCATGTTTTCCAAGAGTGCCATCAATATCAAAAAATAAAATCTTATCCATTTTTATTCTCCTTGAAAATGATACATCATAATACTTCCTGCTACTGCCACATTTAAAGATTCAATGGTTGTAATTGGGATATAAGCAATTTGATCACAAATTTCAATAATTTCTTTTTCCATCCCATTACCTTCATTACCTAAAACATAAGCCATTTTTTCATGGCATTTAATTTGTTGAATTGGTTTTCCATTTTCTAAAGCACTTCCTACAACACAAACTCCTTTTTCTTTTAAAACAGGTATAATTTCATTTAAATCACCATAAAAACATGAAAGATGAAAATGTGCTCCCTGCATCGATCTTAATAATTTATCATTATAAAGATCTACACATTCATTTGATAAAATCACTTGATCAATCCCAAAAGCAAGTGCCGTACGAATAAGAGTCCCAATATTCCCCGGATCTTGAAGATAATCCAAAATCAAATATCTTTTTCCATCTATTAATTTCTTATTCTTTTGAATAAAACATCTTGCCATTATAGGTTGAGGTGTTTTAGTAAAAGCCAATTTTTCCATAATTTCCTTAGAAACAACTAAATTTTCTACCCCTAAATCAACTGGTTCTGTTGAAATAATTAAATCTGTTTGTTTTGCTTTGATAGCTTCTTCAACTAAATGTCTTGTTTCCACTAAATAATAATCTTTTCGATATTTCTTTTGTTTCAATTTTAATAATTCTTTAACAGTCTTATTTTGCATTGACGTAATCATATTCCCACATCCTTTAATAATCTTTCTCTTTCTTTATAATCTGGCATTCTTTTTTCTATTTCTTGATAAAACGCTTTAGAATGATTAGCTTCAATAAAATGACATAATTCATGCACAATGACATAATCTATCAAATTCTTATCCACATGTGCTAAAACAAGATTAAAACACACTTTATTTTTTTGATAAAAACAAGCACCCCATCTTCTTTTCATCTTTTTAATTTGTATTTCAGGAAAAGCATGATGAAAGCTAGTACTTAAATAAAAACTCATTTTTTCTTTTAAATACTTCATTAATTCTTGTTTTAAAAAAAGTTCTATAACTGCTTGTATATTTTTAGAATAAACATAGATTCGTTGTCCATGAATAGCACATTTTTTTATATTCATATCTTTTAAAACAATTTGATATTGCTGATTAAACAAATAAACATAGCCACCATCTTGATATTTATATTTTGGCACGTAACCTCTTATTTGTTCAAGTATTTCTTCTTGGTGATTTCTCATTAATTTTTCTATTTCACCTTGAGGAAACAAAGGAGAACAGCTAATTACTACTTCTCCTTTTTCTACTCTTAAATAACAATTCTTAATCTTTTTATAATGAATCTTATACGTAATTTCTTGTTCATTTAAAATGATTGTTTTGGTTTCTATCATGTATAATTTTCTCCTTTTTGGTCCACTCTTTTTAGGGAGTGATAAAATGGATATTCGACAAGCTATATTTTTTAGACTACATGATTGTTCAAGTAGTGAGCTTAAAGAAATTATTGAAAGTGGTATTGCCTCTAAAGAAGAAACTATTCTTCCAGGATTAGGGGTTTTATTTGAAACCTATTATAATTCTTTAAGTTCAAAAGATGAATTACTTGACAAGCTTAGTCATTTATTAAAGTAGACTCTTTTTAGAGTCTCTTTTTATATATTTGTTTAAGTGAACGTAAAACCATAAATCCAAACATTAAATAAGCATCATAATGAAATAATTTTGGTAAAGAGATTATTTGAATAACCACTAATAAAATAATCATCAAGACATACATCACCCATGAAATAGAATAATTATGTTCATGATACATAAACTTAAATGTTTGATGATGTGTTTGGTCATACCAATCACTGATGATTTTAAATAATTCAAATAATAAATAATTAAAAATCCATACTAAACAAAAATACATAAAAGTAAAAATATTATTAACAAATAAATAAGGAATTGTATCTGTTAGTGATATTTGATAATACTTTGATAAATCTATTCCAAAAGCACAAAGAGTAATGAAAAAAGTCATAATGCCATTTCTAGCAAGATATAAGACAATAAAATCTTTTTTTAATTTTAAATATCTTTCTTTATTCATTAAAACCACCATTTTCCTTTGAAAAATTCAATTTAAAAACATAACTTTTTTCACTTTGATCTTTTGATAAAATAATAACAACACTTATCTTCTTCTTTTTTAATGATCCTTGAGTAATATCATGATCATATGTTTGATAATTTTTTTGATTAACGATTTCTTTTGTTTTCCCTGTAATTTTTTTAAACACAATATAATTTTTATCATTTTTTTCATTTAATTTATTACTTTTTAAATAACGATACTCTAAAGAAATATGAGGATATTTCTTTAACAATGCTTGATCTGAAGAGGTTAAATAACCTAATCTCATAAAATCATCACTTACACAAGCATTTTCTACTTTAAATGTTTTTGATGAACATGAAAGTTTTTGTACTTGTTTTAATTTTAAAGCATGTTGATAAACTGTTTTTTGATTTTCATCTTTAATTAATAAACGGACTTGATCAATATCTTTTAATTGTTTTAAATCCTCTTTATTTTCTAAATCATAGCTACCACCATTTAAATACTTTAAAGGATAGCTTAGTTGATATTTTTTATTTTTTGATTTTATTTGTAAAATCACTTCAATATCTTGCCCATCTACAAGTGAATCAAGCTTACCTAAAACAAGTGTTCCATCTCCACAATGATAATTAGATTGATCTTTATACAATTCATAATCCTGTAATGTATTGCCTTGATGATCTAATGATAAAAAATAATCATAATAGACTTTTGTTCCATAAGTATGAAAAGAATAATTATCATACATCGTAATTAACGAAACAAACACGATTATCAAGCATAAACATGTAATAATTAAATTTGATTTATGTTTTTGATCCATATTTTCTCACCACAACTATTATACACAATAGTTTTGTTTTTACCAAATGTGACATTTTATGGTATGATTAGAAAAAGGAGTGACCCTCATGGAAAAAGAAATATTATTAAAGAAAATAGAAAGTACAAATCATTTAAAAGAACTTTATCAATTATGGAATGAATTTAAAGGGTATCTTGAAAACCAACCTAGTTTATTAGAACTTGGTCAACTCTTCGGTTTTAATTATCATCTTCAAGAAAAGTTCAATCAATTAAGTCAACTTTTTATTCAAGAAAAGAAATATCCTGAAAGTATAGAATTTCATCAAGACTTTATCAGTTTCTTTAAAGACGATAAATATCTTTGCCCTTTTTATAAAAACCTTGCTTTATCTTATTATCATCAAGAAAGTGATAAAGGAATTTCTTATTTTCAAGAATTACTTGAACGTTATCCTTATGATTATGAAATCATGGATGCTTATTTTACTTGTCTTTATAAACAAAATCATCCTCAAGAATTAAAAAATATGATTCAAAAACATCTACCTCTATCTATTGAATATAATGTTGAAACAGAAAATATTATTCATCATGTTGTAGAAATTCTTAAAGCAATAAATGAAGAAGATTTAGCTTTAAAATATGCACAAATTGAAAAACAACAAAATGATTTTGGTAAAAGAAAACCAACAAAAGTCATCAAAGTAGGTCGTAATGATCCTTGTCCATGTGGAAGTGGTAAAAAATATAAAAAATGTTGTGGTAAATAATGAAGAAAATCATTATAATACTTGTTCCTATCATTTTAATCACTTATCTTCTTTATCAAAATAATTTAATACCACATCTAAAATATACAAATAAAGATTTTAATATTGAAACTTATAAAAGTAAAAATGATCAAGATCATGATGGTATTGATGATCAAAGTGATATCTTACAAAACGTTAGAAAATATATTGAAACAAAACCTCAATATAAAAGTAAATATTATCAAGGTGGTTATCCAACAGATCATTATGGTGTATGCAGTGATGTTGTCGCATTTGGTTTATTGAATGCTGGTTATGATCTACAAATTCTTGTAGATCAAGATATTAGAGAAAATCCTCAAAGTTATCAAGTTGAACATCCTGATAAAAATATTGATTTTCGACGTGTAAGAAATTTAAATGTTTATTTTAAAAGACATGCCTTATCTTTAACTCTCGATATTTATGATTTAGATAAGTGGCAAGGTGGCGATATTATTGTTTTTAAAAAACATATTGGTATTATTTCTAATTATCGAAATAAAAAGGGAATCACTTTTGTGATTCACCATGCTTATCCCCATCAACGCTTTTATGAAGAAGATATTTTAGAAAAAAGAAATGATATTATCGGTCATTACCGTATATCTTAGTACCACCAATGGTGGTACTTTTTATATTTCTTTACCTACTGCATCTGCAATTGGTTTTATTTCTTTCATTAATTGTTCGAATTTGGCTGGTTTTAATGATTGTGGTCCATCACATAATGCTTTTTCTGGATTGTTATGCACTTCTATCATTAATCCATCACATCCTGCTGCGACTGCTGCTTTTGCCATTGGATTCACTAACCACCATTTTCCTCCGGCATGACTTGGATCGATAATGATTGGTAAGTGTGTCAATTCTTTGATCACTGGGATTGCTTGTAAATCTAATGTATTTCTTGTATATGATTCAAATGTTCTTACTCCTCTTTCACATAAGATGACATTTGGATTTCCACTTGCCATGATATATTCTGCTGACATGATCCATTCTTGATATGTTGCACTCAATCCTCTTTTTAACAAAATAGGTTTCTTTGTTGCTTTCCCTACTTTCTTTAATAAATCAAAGTTTTGCATGTTTCTTGCTCCTATTTGAATCAAGTCTACTTTTTCAATGAATTCATCTAAGTATTCTGCATCCATCAATTCTGAAACGATTGGTAGTCCTGTTGCTTCTTTAGCTGCTACTAGAATATCTAATCCTGCTGATCCCATTCCTTGGAAGGCATATGGTGATGTTCTTGGTTTGAATGCTCCACCTCTTAAAAGATTTGCTCCTGCTGCTTTGGCTGCTTTAGCGATTTCAATGACTTGTTCCTTGCTTTCTACTGAACATGGTCCTGCAATCACTGCTAGATGTCCACCACCAATTTTAACGCCACCAACATCAATGACTGAATCTTCTGGATGGAAAGCTCTATTAGCTAATTTATATGGTTCTGATACATGCATGACCTTTTCTACGGCTGGATCGACTTCAATCGATTCTGGATCTACTTTTGTTGTATCTCCAATAATTCCAATAACTGATTGTGTTGCCCCATTTACAACATTTACTCTTAACCCTAATTTTTCTACTGATCCTGATACTTTTTCTACATCTTCTTTAGATGCTGTTGATTTCATTACAATAATCATATTAATTGTCCCCTTTTCTTCATTTCCCTTGATATAAATAAAAAAGCTCTCATCCTCTAAGGACGAGAGCTATCGCTTCGTGATACCACCTTTGTTTATTAGTATATTACTATACTAACCTCATCGAGTACAATCATACTCTTCCACTTTAACGGGTGTAACCGGAGATGCCTACTTAAAACTGTTCAACACTCTACTCCAAGATGAATTCAACAAAAATCTCTACTTTCCTTTTCACCTACCAGGAAATCTCTACGCTAAAGATCAACGTCTACTCTTTCTTTTCACAGTATTTATATCAAATGTGATTACATTATATACAAATTGTCACCATCTGTCAACCATTTGTTTTAAATATAATAAAAACATCTCATCAGAGATGTTATCATCACTTGGAGCGGGTGATGGGAATCGAACCCACGTAGTCAGCTTGGAAGGCTGAAGTTCTACCATTGAACTACACCCGCAAGTATGGTGCCCGAAACCGGACTCGAACCGGTACAGCTGTTACACCGGCAGATTTTGAGTCTGCTGCGTCTACCAATTTCGCCATTCGGGCTTGTGTGCCTTATTATTATAACAAGACCTTTATTATAAAACAAGCAAAAAATAAAAAAAGAGTATTCCCTACTCTAATTTATCTTTAAAATCATTCCATTTTTCTTCAGTAAAATTTTTTACGCGATCAATCCCATTTTCTACATCATCTACAGCATCTTGAAAAACACCTTCCCCATTTCCATAATAATGCATCATCAATGTTTTCGTTTTCTTTCCTAATTCTAAAATTTCTTTTTCTTCACTTGATAACTTTTGATCTGTATTTTTTTCTATATACTCTAATCGACTTGCAGCTTCATAAACTTTTTTAGCTTCCTCTTGATTGTCTTGAGTAATTCCTTCTTTGATTTTATCATAACCATCTAAAATTGTTTGTGTTAAAGCTTTAACATCTTGTTTAGAGGTATCATTTTCAACATCTTGATCTATCTGATCAAAATCATCTTTTACATCATCCCAAGCAATTTCTACATTCCCTTTAAAACCACTATCTGTTGTTTGATTTCTACAGCCTGTTAAAGTAAAAGTACAAGTTATTAAAAGTATCAACGTTATAATATATCTTTTCATTTTATTCCTTCTTTCATTTCTAGTATGTCCTTGATATTTTATTTCATACTTTTATTGAAGAAAAAGCATGTTTTCGATAAAATATAAAAAAAAGAGGAATGATTATGACAAATAAAGAAAGATTTATAGAATTATATAAAACAAATATAAAAAGACCTGGAAGTGAAAAACTTCTTGAATATTTATTATCTCCACATTCTGATTTCTTTGAAGCACCTGCCAGTGCAAGATTTCATGGAAGCTATGATGGTGGATTACTTGAACATAGTTTAAATGTATATGATTGTTTGAAAGATTATCTTCAAAGAGAAAGAGTGAAAGATACATATCAAATGCATTATAGTGAAGAAACAATTGCGATTGTTT
>OMCC01000504.1_pt1 | contig 26179 bp, 18 predicted proteins | sample 1674161 | NCBI WGS metagenome assembly OMCC01 (sample SAMEA103958149, study PRJEB25191) | human gut metagenome | biome: human-associated habitat [ENVO:00009003]; feature: intestine environment [ENVO:2100002]; material: feces | place: Germany | collected 2013/2015 | reverse complement strand
AAATGCGAAGCCACGGCAAATTCCGTTACTGGGCACGTATGCGTGAACAGTAACACAATTGGAGTTCTTACAAATCATAGAAATTCTGGAATTTGGAGCCTGCTTGTGTTATACTGAAACAAAGGCTGCCGCCGGGACAGATGGGTGCCTGCGGCAGTTTTTGGCGTGCATGACAAAACGGAAACAGTTCGGCGGGTAGATTTTCCTGTACCTGTGAAGATACGGACCTGCTATGGTGGAGCGATAAAAGGAATTGATTTGATATATGAAGAAAAACCTGAAAAAGATACTGATTTTACTGATCTTATTTGTGCTGGCAGCAGCCGGTTATTTTACCTGGTCCTGGATGCAGCTGCGGGAGGATGGGGCAGTCTATACCTCGATTGAGGACGCGAACCTTCCAGTCGCTTATGTGAATATTCTGGGGCGGCGGATGAACGAGCTGGACGGTTTCGTGGAGGACAGCCAGAAAGCGGCTGGACGCGGGGATCTGACGCTGCTTCCGGCAGACCGGAAACTGTCGGTGACGATCGACAAGCTGGACTCCCAGATTACGGGGATGCAGTATGAGATCCGCAGTCTGGACGGCGAACGTCTGGTAGAACGGACAACGCTTGACCACTGGGAACAGTCAGGGGAAGAGGTTTCTGCGGAGCTTCCGATCCAGAACCTTCTGACGGAGGAAAGCGAATACCGCTTAACGATTGCGATCGCGACGGAAAAGCACCCGGCGATCTATTTTTACACGCGCGTGATGTGGCAGCAGGAGAGCCGTGTGCAGGAGATGGTCGATCTGGCGGTGTCCTTTTCTGAAAAGACGTTTGATTATGATTCAGCGAGGGAGCTGACGACCTATCTGGAGACGGATCCGAATGCGGACAACAGTTCGTTGGGACATGTGACGTTAAAAAGCGATTTCAGCCAGCTGACCTGGAAAGGACTTTCGATGGAGCGGGTCAGCGAACCGGAAATTCATCTGCGGGAGCTGCAGGGCATCATTGGGACGATCGATTTAAAGTATGTTGTAAGTGAGATGAAGGATGGCAAGGCGGCTGCTTATTACGATGTGATCGAGAGCTTCACGATGAAGCTGGGCGCACAGCGCATCTATATGATGAATTATGACCGCCGCGCGGACCAGATTTTTACGGGGGAGAGCAGCGCCTATTCTGGCGACCGGATTCAGCTGGGGGTTTCGGATGCGGAGGATCTGCAGTCGATGCAGGATGAAGCGGGGAAATACCGTGCCTTTGTGGCAAACCGGGCGCTCTGGATTTATGATACAGGAAAAAAAGAGAGCACAAAGGTATTTGCGTTCCGCAAGAGCGAGAATGATACGAGGGTCAATTATGATACCTACGGAATCAAGATTCTGGATGTGAGCGAGGCAGGCCAGATTGATTTTGCCGTGTACGGCTATATGAGCCGCGGTAACCACGAGGGAACGACGGGAATCGCGCTGTACCGCTATGAGAGTGTGGGAAATGCCCTGACAGAGCGGCTGTATCTGCCGGCTTCGACCGATTACGGCAACCTGCGCCAGGATATCAACCAGCTGTGCTACTTAAGCGGCGGGCAGACGCTGTATGTGCTGATGAACCATGCGGTTTACAGTGTCGATCTGACGGGAAAAGAGTACATGGTGGTGGCAGATGGCCTGACGGAGGAAAATTTTGCAGTCAGCACGGATGCCTCCCGGATTGCGTGGCAGGATGGGGCGGATATTTACCGTTCGACCAAGCTGCATGTCATGAATCTGGAGACAGGCAAGAAGGATGAGATTTCCTTCCCGGATCAGACCGTGATCCGGCTGATCGGATTTGTCGGAACCGACTTAGTCTACGGGCTTGCCCATCCGAACGAGCAGCTTACGATGGACGGACGCGTGACGGGGCTTCCGCTGTATGCGGTCGAGATCGTTGGCAGCAATATGGAGATGGAGACCCGCTATGAGAAGCCGGGCGTCAGCCTGGTGGATGTGCGGATTCAGGACAGCCGGGTTCATCTGTCACGGATGCGCCAGATAGGAAGCGGCTATCAGCCGATGGACGAGGACACGCTGGTCTGTAATGAGGAAGTGTCGAAAGATCCACTGGATGGAATCGCTACGTTAAATGACAGTGCAAAGGGGCGTCTCTACTGCGTCAAGCTGGATGCAGGCAAGACGGCACGGAGCACGAAGGTGCATGTTCCGAAGCAGGTGGCAGCAGAAGAAAATGATGTGATTGTGCTTCAGAACAATGGCGCGGCTGCACAGCGGATTTACAGTGCCTACAGCGAGGGACGCCTGAAAGGCTCGTATGCGGAATTTTCCAGCGCGGTGCAGGCAGCTTACGATGGCATGGGACTCGTAACGGATGAAAATGACCGGGTTGTCTGGGTGAGAGCAAACCGGAGCGACGCGAAGACGATCCGCGACGTCCAGAATATGGCGGGAACCGTCAGCCGCTATCTGTCGGATATGGCGGACGGAAAGACGACCTCCTCGGATGGCACAGAGTTAATCGACGCACGCGGGCTGACGCTGAACCAGATTCTCTACTTTGTCTACGCGGGCATGCCGGTGGTGGCATATCTGGGAGACGGAAGCTATGGTCTGATCTGTGGATACGACGCGTACAACATCTCCTGTCTCTGGTATCCGGGCACGGAATTTGCCTACACGGATAAGATGGGACTCAACGATGCAGCGGCATTTTTCGAGGGAAACGGAGGCAATGATTTCATTTGTTTCCTTGCCAATTAAGGAAAAAACGAAAATTACTGTTCACGGGTAGGCACTTTTGGAACCGAAAGTGCCGTAAGAAAACGTGGTGGCAGCAGGAATTTGCCGTATTAAAGTGCGAAGCCACGGCAAATTCCATTACTGGGCACATATGCGTGAACAGTAATAAACGGAAAGCCAGTGCTTTACAAATTGAGATGTTATGATATAATCATGTAGATAACATGATATAAATTTAAGAAAATATTAAAGATTTGAGGCGCCGTCTGGCGCGTGTAAGTATCGTAAGATAATAGATTTTGAGGTGCAGAATGGAACAATTTATTATGAAGGGCGGAAATCCGCTGGTAGGCGAAGTGACTATCAGCGGAGCGAAGAATGCGGCGCTGGGAATCTTGGCGGCATCGATTCTGACTGACGAGGATGTTTTAATAGAAAATCTGCCGGACGTGCGTGATATCAACGTATTTCTGGAGGCTGTTTCGGAGATTGGCGCGATGGTAGACCGGATTGACCGGCACACTGTCCGCATCAATGCGAAGGGGATTCATGCGATCCATGTGGATGACGAGTACATCCGCCGGATCCGAGCTTCCTACTATTTTATTGGCGCCCTGCTTGGCAAGTATAAAAGCGCACAGGTTCCGCTTCCGGGCGGATGCAACATCGGCAGCCGTCCGATCGACCAGCATTTAAAGGGCTTCCGTGCCCTCGGTGCGAAGGTACAGGTGGAAAATGGCGCGGTGCTCGCACATGCGATTGATTTAGTTGGTACCCATATTTATCTGGATATGGTGTCGGTCGGCGCGACGATCAATATCATGATGGCAGCGACGCTGGCAGAGGGCGAGACGATCATCGAGAATCCGGCGAAAGAACCGCATGTCGTCGATGTGGCGAACTTCTTAAACAGCATGGGAGCCAATGTCAAGGGTGCCGGAACCGACGTGATCCGCATCCGCGGCGTCCACAAGCTGCATGGAACCGAATATTCGATCATCCCGGACCAGATCGAGGCAGGTACATTTATGTGTGCGGCAGCGATCACCCGCGGCGACGTGATGGTACAGAATGTCATTCCGAAGCATCTGGAAGCAATTTCTGCGAAGCTTATCGAGATGGGCTGTGAGGTGACGGAGTTTGATGAGGCGGTTCGTGTTGTGGGACGCCCGAGCCATGTGCATACCGATATCAAGACACTTCCGTATCCGGGATTTCCGACTGATATGCAGCCGCAGATCACCGTGACACTGGCACTGGCAGAGGGAACCAGTGTGGTGACCGAGAGTATTTTTGAAAACCGTTTTAAATATGTGGACGAACTTGCCCGCATGGGGGGACGTATCAAGGTTGAGGGCAATACCGCGATTATTACCGGCGTGAAGAAGCTGACCGGAGCACAGGTGGAGGCACCAGATCTGCGCGCAGGCGCTGCCCTGGTCATTGCGGGGCTGGCAGCGGAAGGATATACGACTGTCGATGAGATCGGTTATATCCAGAGAGGCTATGAGCATTTTGAGAAGAAGCTGCAGGGACTTGGCGCGGTGATCGAGAAAGTCGATTCCGAGAAAGAGGCGCAGAAGTTCAGACTCAAAGTGGGCTGATAAAAAAGAATGCGGTGTCACATATTGCTTGACAGACACCGCGGAGTATGTTATCGTACTGTTGAAACTTTTAACAATTAAAAAGTTCGTATATATCCCTTATTCAGAGTGATGGAGATACAAAGGATCTATGAAGTCACGGCAACCCCGTTACATGGGACTGAAAATTGGTCTCAGCAGGGAACGGAAGGTGCCAGCCTGAGCGAGGAACCGGGAGATCGGTTTATCGAGCAATAAGAGGAGTTGATCGAGATAATCAAGTCCGTGTTGCTGCGGACTTTTTTTATGTCTTACGACAAACTTATCAAAGGAGGAAATATGGAGAGATTACTTTTTACATCTGAATCAGTAACCGAAGGACATCCGGATAAAATGTGTGATCAGATTTCCGATGCGATTCTGGACGCGCTCTTAGAGCAGGATCCGATGAGCCGTGTGGCTTGTGAGACGGCGACGACAACCGGTCTGGTTATGGTTATGGGCGAGATCACAACGAAAGGCTATGTGGATATCCAGAAGGTAGTCCGCAATACTGTCCGTGAGATCGGTTATGACCGTGCGAAATACGGTTTTGACTGTGATACCTGCGGCGTGATCGTGGCACTGGATGAGCAGTCCCCGGATATCGCGATGGGAGTTGATAAAGCGCTGGAGGCAAAAGAGAACAAGATGACCGACGAGGAGCTGGAGGCAATCGGTGCCGGCGATCAGGGTATGATGTTTGGTTATGCGACCAACGAAACGGATGAATATATGCCATATCCGATTTATCTGGCACACAAACTGGCACGCCAGCTGACCAGGGTCCGCAAAGACGGAACCCTGCGCTACCTGCGCCCGGACGGCAAGACACAGGTAACCGTAGAGTACGATGAGAACGGCAAACCATCACGTCTGGATGCAGTGGTTCTTTCCACCCAGCATGACGAGGAAGTAACCCAGGAGCAGATCCATAAGGATATTAAAAAATATGTATTTGACGAGATTCTGCCGGCAGAGATGGTTGATGAGAATACAAAATTCTTTATCAATCCGACCGGACGTTTCGTTATCGGCGGTCCGCACGGAGACAGCGGCCTGACCGGACGTAAGATCATTGTGGACACCTACGGCGGCATGGCGCGTCACGGCGGCGGCGCATTCTCCGGAAAAGACTGCACAAAAGTGGATCGCTCTGCTGCATACGCAGCCCGCTATGTTGCGAAAAACATCGTAGCAGCCGGACTGGCAGACAGATGTGAGATTCAGCTTTCCTATGCGATCGGTGTTGCACAGCCGACCTCCATCATGGTAGATACATTCGGAACCAGCAAGTTGCGTGAGGATCAGCTGGTTGAGATGATCCGCAAGCACTTTGACCTGCGTCCGGCTGGCATCATCAAGATGCTTGACCTGCGCCGCCCGATCTACAAACAGACGGCTGCATACGGACATTTCGGCCGCGACGATCTGGATCTTCCGTGGGAGAAGCTGGATAAGGTGGATGAATTAAAGGCGTATCTGTAAGAGTAGGAAACGCTGCAGGGATATCTGCCCGTAAAAAATCATAAGATCAGAACGAGGGGGCTGCCGCTTTTGCGGCAGTCTCTTTTATTACACAAAAAGGCACATGCTTTTTTATTTATAATACTTTTAGAGACGTAATCTGCAAAATATGATACACTATTTGTGGAAGATATCAGGAGCAAAAGCGCAGAAGTCCGACGCAGTTTTGCGGGAGGATTTTTGTAGGGGCAATCTGATATCAGACCGGGCAATGACTGGAGGAAATAGGATGAAGATACGCACACGTCTGGCGATTGCTTTTGTGACGATTACGGTCGTTCCGATTGTGCTCATATTTGTGGCGGCGTTCGGACTCGTAAACTATCAGGAGCATCTGTTTCAGAAAACATACGGGCTGTCGGAGCAGATCGATCTGCTCTCCGGCAATCAGACACAGGTGTTTAACCGGCTGACGCAGGGAATCCAGGAGGAGATCCGCGAGGCGGTCGGGGAAAATACAGATTTATTTGAAGAACCGGCTTATTTGAGCAAGGTCAATGAAGAACTGCGCGATAAATATTCGTATCTGGTCATCCGCAAGGGCAAGGACATCACATTCTGCGGAAGCGAGGATGGACGCGAGCTCTGCGAACGGCTGGCGCCGTACGGTGATCAGGGAAGTATGGCAGGCAGTATTTACATGGATGGCGAGGAACAGCATCTGGTCAAACAGATCGATTTCCGGTTTTCAGATGATTCACAGGGCAGTGTGTTCATCGTGACGAACGTCGGGAATTATGTGCCGGAGATCAAGGCGCTGCTCGGAGAGATGCTGCTTCTCGGCGTGCTGATCATCAGTTTTATGGGCGGTCTGCTGATCATGTGGATCTACCGTTCTCTGCTGCGTCCGCTGCACAAGCTGCAGGAGGCGACCAAGCAGATCCGGGATGGAAATCTGGACTTTACGCTCGATGTGGATGATGAAGATGAGATCGGAATGCTCTGCCAGGATTTCGAGGAGATGCGTCTGCGTCTCAAGGAATCGCAGGAAGAAAAACTCCAGTACGACAAGGAGAGCAAAGAGCTGATCAGCAATATTTCCCATGATCTGAAGACTCCGATCACGGCGATCAAGGGGTATGTGGAAGGCATTCAGGATGGCGTGGCTTCTTCACCTGAGAAATTGAATAAATATATTCGGACGATTTATAATAAAGCAAACGATATGGATCGACTGATTGACGAGCTGACGTTCTATTCGAAGATTGATACGAACAAGATTCCGTACAACTTTTCAAAGATCAATGTGGCGGAATATTTTGGTGATTGTGTTGAGGAAGTTGGTCTGGATATGGAGACGCGCGGCATCGAGCTGGGATATTTCAACTATGTGGACGAGGATGTGGTCGTGATCGCGGACGCGGAGCAGATGAAGCGAGTGATCAACAACATTATCGGAAATTCGCTCAAATATCTGGACAAGAAAAAGGGTATTTTAAATATCCGCATCAAGGATGACGGCGATTTTATCCAGGTCATCATCGAGGACAACGGAAAGGGAATCGCGGCGAAAGATCTGCCGTATATTTTCGACCGTTTCTACCGGACGGATTCGTCGAGAAATTCGTCCAAGGGCGGTAGCGGCATCGGGCTTTCGATCGTAAAGAAGATTATCGAAGATCACGGCGGACGCATCTGGGCGACCAGCAAGGAAGGCATCGGAACGGAGATCCATTTCGTTTTGCGCAAGTATGTCGGGGCATAGTGATTTGAAGTTTGGTCGTTTAAATAAAAACAGCAGGAGGAATTCACAGATGAGCAGAATATTAATCGTAGAAGACGAGGAGAGTATTGCAGAGCTGGAAAAAGATTATCTGGAGCTTTCTGGTTTTGAGGTTGAGATAGAAAATAATGGAGAAACGGGACTGAAACGCGGCATGGAGGAAGATTTTGACCTTCTGATTCTTGATCTGATGCTGCCAGGGGTCGATGGCTTCGAGATCTGCAAGAAGATCCGGGAAGTAAAAAACACACCGATCATCATGGTATCTGCGAAAAAGGACGATATTGACAAGATCCGCGGTCTGGGACTGGGCGCGGACGATTATATCACGAAACCATTCAGTCCGAGTGAGATGGTGGCGCGTGTCAAGGCGCATCTGGCGCGTTATGAGCGCCTGATCGGCAGCGGTATGCCGGAAAACGAGATCATCGAGATCCGGGGACTCAAGATTGATAAGACTGCCCGCCGCGTTTACATCAACGGCGAGGAGAAGAACTTCACGACGAAGGAATTTGACCTGCTGACCTTTTTAGCGCAGAACCCGAACCATGTATTTACCAAGGAAGAACTCTTCCGCGAGATCTGGGATATGGAGTCGTTGGGAGATATCGCGACGGTTACCGTGCATATTAAGAAGATACGTGAGAAGATCGAGTTCAATACGGCGAAACCGCAGTATATTGAGACGATATGGGGCGTTGGATACCGGTTTAAAGTCTGATGACTGGGTAAGCCACATAAAAACGACCCTTGGGAAACGCAAACAGGAGCGCTTTCCAAGGGCCGTTTTATATTTCATAGGAAATTGCGTCCTATGAAATATAAAAGTTATTGTTCACGGGTAGGCACTTTTGGAACCGAAAGTGCCGTAAGAAAACGTGGTGGCAGCAGGAATTTGCCGTATTTAAATGCGAAGCCACGGCAAATTCCGTTACTGGGCACGTATGCGTGAACAGTAACATATAAAACGCTCCGCGAGGATGCGCACTCGCACGAAGCAGAAACATGTCGCAAGCGACCGCGCGAGACGCCCGAATGTGCCAAGGCACATTCTTTTTCATCCCAACAGGATTTGGTTTGCCCGCTTCAGATCGTTCTCGTCCGGGATACGGATGCCGGACAGGGAATAGGGAATGCCAAGCGTTTCCCATTTATAGATGCCGAGTGTATGGTAGGGGAGAATTTCTACCTTTTCCACATTTGAAAGTGTGTCCAGAAATGCACGGATTCCATGCAGGTTGGCCGGATCATCGGTAATGCCGGGGACTAAAACATGCCGGACCCACATGGGCTTATGAATCTGGTCTAAAAACCGGGCAAAGGAAAGAATGGATTCGTTGGAGTGCCCAGTCAGAAGACGATGTTTTTCCAGATCGATGTGTTTCAGATCCAGAATAACAAGATCGGTGTGCTCTAAAAGCGTGGTCAGGCGGGAAAAGAAAGGTTCGGCGGTGGTAAATGGCTGTCCCGCGGTGTCCAGTGTGGTGTGAATGTGCTGTTCTTTGGCAAGCTGGAAAAATTCACATAAAAAGTCAGCTTGAAGGAGCGGTTCTCCGCCGCTGACGGTGATGCCGCCGCCCCCGCGCCAGTAACTCCGGTAGCGGAGTGCCTGGCGAAGAAGTGCTTCCGGGGTGATTTCCTGCGAACCGATGTGTTTAGATGGGCAGGAAACACCTTCGGAAAGAGCGGATGCGCCGGAAGTGTGGGTGGAGGCGTCCGGGAGGGGAAGTCCCTTTGGCAGTACCCATGTATCCGGATTGTGGCAGTAGCGGCAGCGCATGAGACAGCCCTGCATGAATACCACGAAGCGGACACCGGGACCGTCTACGGAGCCGAAGGTATCGATGGAATGAATATAACCGGTATGCATCGTTACAGCACCTCGTGGCAGGTACGGGCGATCACGTCGAGCTGCTGTTCTCTGGTCAGATTGATAAATTTAACGGCATATCCGGAAACACGGATGGTGAAGTTGGCATATTCCGGTTTCTCCGGGTGTTCCATCGCGTCTTTCAGTTTTTCGATTCCAAAGACATTTACATTTAAATGATGCGCGCCCTGATCAAAATATCCGTCCAGGACGTGAACCAGGTTGTTTTTCCGTTCTGTCTCGGAGTGACCGAGCGCCCCCGGTGCAATCGTTTCCGTGTTGGAGATGCCGTCGAGCGCATATTCATATGGAAGCTTTGCGACCGAGTTTAAAGAAGCGAGCAGACCGTTCTGCTCTGCGCCGTAGGAAGGAGTTGCGCCCGGGGCAAACGGGGTGAATGCCGGCCGTCCGTCCGGAAGTGCACCGGTTGCCTTGCCATATACAACATTGGAGGTGATCGTGAGGATCGAGGTGGTTGCCTCGGAATTCCGGTAGGTGTGGTATTTTTTTACCTTATGTAAAAAGGTTTTTAACAGCCATACGGCAATCTCGTCGGCGCGGTCATCATCATTTCCGTAGCGTGGGAAATCGCCCTCTGTCTCAAACTTGCGGGCGATGCCGTATTCATCACGGATGACCTTCACTTTTGCATACCGGATCGCGGAGAGAGAATCGACCACGTGGGAGAAACCGGCGATTCCGGTGGCAAAGGTACGCCGGACATCCGTGTCGATCAACGCCATCTCAGCGGACTCATAGTAATATTTATCGTGCATATAGTGAATCAAATTGAGGATATTCACATAAATGCCCGCCAGCCAGTCCAGCATCTGATCGTATTTATGCATGACTTCCTGATAATCGAGGTATTCGGATGTGATCGGCGTATACGCCGGACCAACCTGCATCGGGCGTCCGTCTTTGGTAGTGTATTTCTCGTCTCTTCCTCCGTTGATGGCATAGAGAAGGCATTTGGCAAGATTGGCACGGGCGCCGAACAGCTGTATTTCCTTGCCTGTCTGGGTGGCGGAGACGCAGCAGCAGATGCTGTAGTCGTCCCCCCAGATCGGACGCATGACATCGTCGTTTTCATACTGGATCGAGGATGTGTTGATGGAGATTTTGGCAGCATATTTCTTAAATGCCTCTGGCAGGCGGGAAGAGTAAAGAACGGTCAGGTTTGGTTCCGGGGACGGTCCCATATTTTCCAGCGTATGTAAAAAGCGGAAATCGTTTTTCGTTACCATCGGACGCCCGTCTTGTCCTAGACCGGCAACCTCCAGCGTCGCCCAGACCGGATCGCCGGAGAAAAGTTGGTTGTAGGATGGGATCCGGGCAAATTTTACCATGCGGAATTTCATTGTCATATGGTCGATTAATTCCTGCGCCTCGGCTTCGGTCAGTGTTTGTTCTGTTAAATCCCGGTTGATGTAGATATCAAGGAAGGTGGAAACGCGTCCGACACTCATGGCGGCACCGTTCTGGGTCTTAACGGCAGCGAGGTAACCGAAGTAGAGCCACTGGACGGCTTCTTTGGCATTGGAAGCCGGACGGGAGATATCAAAACCATAGATGGCAGCCATCTCCTGAATGCCCTTTAGAGCGCGGATCTGCTCGGCGATCTCTTCCCGCTGGCGGATGATGTTATCAAACATGGCGCCATTTCCACAGCGTTCCAGATCCTTTTTCTTTTCCTGAATTAGGAAATCGATTCCGTACAGGGCGATCCGGCGGTAGTCGCCTACGATCCGGCCGCGTCCATAGGTATCCGGAAGCCCGGTGACGATATGGCAGTGGCGGGCGGTTTTCATTTCCGGGGTATATGCATCGAAGACGGCCTGGTTGTGGGTTTTATGGTATTCGGTAAAGATTTTATGAAATTTTGGATTGACATGGTAGCCGTAGGTTTCGGCGGCTTCCTCCGCCATCTTGATTCCGCCGAACGGCATAAAAGCCCGCTTGAGTGGTTTGTCGGTCTGAAGTCCGACGATGCGTTCCAGATCTTTAAGCTCCGGATCGATATATCCCGGACCATAGGCAGTCAGGCTGGATACGATTTCAGTTTCGCATTCGAGCACACCGCCCTTTTCGTGCTCTTCCTTCTGAAGCTTTTGAAGGCGTTCCCAGAGCAGATGAGTGGCACTGGTCGGGGCAGCAAGAAAGCTTTCATCGCCATCATATTGCGTATAGTTGTTCTGGATGAAATCGCGGACGTTCACTTCGTCGGTCCATTTGGAGCCCAGAAAACCTCTCCAGGCCGTTTGGAAGATAGGTGTGTTTTGGAATGTTTGATACATAGAAGACATGTGTTTCCCTCCTGGTTGAAAAATTTCGATCCCAGCAGAGACAGTGAGAGTGAAAAAAGTAAAAAAAATACCCACGGTCTGTGCTGTGACGCCCAGACGGTCGGCAATTTCCAGTCATACTTCATGTGGTTGATCCACTTATCCGTCAGTTGTATGACTGCTATGTTTAAGATATATCAGAACCGAAGAGGAATGTCAAGCTATATTTGGGGGAAGAGGTAACGGTTCAAATCCGTAGCTGTTCACAGTAACAAAAAGAGTGCCGGAAAGAGTGGACATTTGGTAAATGACTTGATAAAATGAGTGAAGTTTTAGTGCAGATGGGAATGAAAAAGGGATAAAAAGTTGCTGGGCACGATGCTTGAACAGTAATGATGAAACCTGAATTTGACAGAAATGACAGAAGAGAGGAAGAAAATGCTGGAAAAATTTTGTATCGGGCTGGTGCGGATCCTGTTAGGAGGAATCCTTCTTTTCCTGACGATGCTCAGCGCGGTTGTGACCTGCCGGGTCTATGGCGGTTCTGAGATTGTACAGTATGGAAGGGACAGTCTGTTTCTGCACCTGTTTTTTGGTGCGGGTGTGATTGGACTGACGGTGTTTTACAGGCGGAGAAAGGAACGAAAGCGCCTTGTGGGAAAAGAAAAAGTGCGAAATGGCGGCGAAGAACGGAAACGTATCTGCCGGAAAAACCAGTGGCTTCTTTTAGCGGCCGCTGCCTATCTTTTTTGGATTCTCCTTGTCCCGTCCTGGGGCGGTTCTGACTCCCATCAGTGTATGGCGTCTGCGCAGGGACTTCTGCAGGGCGATTTCAGCGCCTGGGAGCCGGTGGCGTATTCATATGGGACAGCGGAAGGACCGCTTGGGTATGCGTACACTTATCCGTCTCAGAACGGGCTGATTCTCTATATGGCAGTGCTGGCATTTTTCTTTGGAGATGCGGCGTATGTAGTTTTCCAGATTTTAAATATCGGATTTTTTATTCTGGGAATCGTGAGCCTGCAGCGGATGACGGTCCGGGGAAATGAAAGGTGCAGCTTGCTTTTGTGGATGGCGTGCTGTCTGCCATTTTCTTTCTATATCCTCTTCGTGTACGGCACGATGCCGGGATTTGGACTTTCGTGTCTGGCGATGGAACGTCTGGTGCGGTATGTGGAAGAGGGACGGGGAAGAGACTTCTGGATTGGCGCGGCAGCAGTAGCGGCGGCGGTGATTCTCAAGTCGAATTATGAGATTGTGCTGGTGGCGCTGTTTTTGTATCTGGCATCCTCGGGAGTCTTTCGAAAGAAAGCACGCCTGCTGGTGGCAGCGGTGCTTCTGATTACAGTGTATGTGATTGGAAACCGGGGGATTCAGACAGGAATTTCTTCCGTGACCGGACGCACGGTATCGGACGGTGCGCCGATGATTGCCTGGGTGCAGATGGGACTGGAGGAGAGCAAACGTGGACCGGGCTGGTACAATGGCTATCAGGTAAAACTCTTTCAGAAGGCAGATGGGGATGCGGATCTGGCGGCTGCATGGGCGCAGGCAGATTTGCGGAGAACGATTTCAGATATGGCAGGGGAACCGGCGAAAGCCGCTGATTTCTTTGTTCGGAAGATCGAGTCAATCTGGGCGGAACCGACCTTTCAGAGTCTCTGGATCCAGGAGGTGGGAAATACCTCCTGGGCGGAGGGAAGCCCGCCATGGGAGCTTTTCAAGGAAGAAGGGGGTCTGAACCGGCTCTATGTTTTTGCGGCGAATCTGGTGCAGACATTTGTGTATGCGATGGCATGTGTATGGGTGATTGCCGGGATGAGTGCCAAAGGAAGCCGAAGTAAGCATGTCCTGATGAAACGAACATGGGAAAAGAGGATAGAAGCAGAAAAGGCAGAAAAAACTGTGAAAGCTGTGAAAAAACAGGGAATGGAAACGGTCTGGGAGAGTCAGGAACGTGGAGAACCGGACAGATGGGGGATGCTGCTTCCGGGAATCGTGTTTATTGGGGGATTCCTGTTCCATCTGGTCTGGGAGGCGAAGGGGCAGTATTCGGTGGTGTATTTTATGCTGCTGCTGCCGTATGCGTATCTGGGGATGGAAAGAGTGGCGGATGTGTTTTTAGACGTGACAGGTGCCGGGAAAGAATGATGTTTTGAGATAAAAAAGATACTGGGAACAGCCTGAAATAAGCCGTTTTCAGTATCTTTTTTATGGTTTAAAAGAGTTGGGATTTCTAAAAATCCATTAAAAATTGCAATGATAAATCCGCTCCGCCGCCTGATAGAACACAGTTTCCCAATATTTTTCCGGAATCAGCCGTTTCGTAATTTCGATGTAATCTTCATAGTTGGCGAGCGGCCAGTCGGTGCCGAACATGAGCTTATCATAGTCGCGGATGTAGGCAAGCCAGGTTTTCAGGGTGCTGATATACCCGCTCTGCTCTTCCAGAAACTCCGGAATGTCAAATTTGCCCTCTAAAAGCCCAGAGAGGTCGGCGGCGACATTTTCATTTTTCTCGACAACGGCGGCGGCATCCATCAGCCACGGGTTGCCGAAGTGGCACATGACGAACTGGACATCCGGATGGCGGACGGCGGCTTCATCGAGGGTCAGCGGATGGCTGTATTTGATGAATGCTTTGGAACCGGCGGTCTGTCCGGTGTGGATGGCAACCGGCTTTTTATACGCCTTGGCGAGGTCGTAGATCGGTTCGAAGCGCTCGTCGGTAACGTAGATGGAATCATATCCCGGATAGAGTTTGATGCCGACGCAGGTATTCCGTTTTAAGTTTTCTTCGACAAGATCGCATGTCTTCTGAATCTTTTCCGGCGTCAGTTTTCGTGCTTCGACGCCGACGCAATAGCGCAGAAAATCCGGGTATGTGTGATTATCCGGGTGAACGCCGCGGTTTCCCATGACGATGCCGCCGACGATATTATATTTCTGAAAGCATTCCCGCAGATGCTCTTCATTATTGATATGACCGGCTTCGATGGCAATCTCATCGAAATGCGGGTAACCGGGACAAAAGTGCAAATGTGAATCAATGATTTTCATAATGATAACAGGCGCCTGTATCAAAAACCTTTTGGAAAAAGAACGGCGCTGTCCTCCTTTCTGCTGTGATGTATGTCTGGAAGTTTTGAGAAAATCCGGTGCAACAAAACTTCGGGTGTATATAAATAAGAAATGCAGTGACAGTCCGGCAGGTTCATAGAGCATGCAGCAACTGTATGAAATCAACTGTTAGTGTAGTCCCAAATGGGGTGGATGTCAAATTTTTCTCCATCTGTTTGACATCCACACTATGATCTGGTATAGTGATAGCTATGCGTATTGCAAAGGGGCAAACTGCCTCTTTCTTTTTTTGTAAATATTCCGGAAGAATGCAAAAAAAAGATAACTAATATGATATATGAAATGTATCTCCGGAATGTGCAGACCGTTAATCAGACAATGAAAGGAATAGAATGGAAACAATCAGATTTGAAGATTTAGAGTTAGATGCAAAGATCATGCGTGCGATCACCGATATGGGGTTCGAGGCGGCTTCTCCGATTCAGGGACAGGCGATTCCGCTGGAACTGCAGGGACTGGATATCATCGGACAGGCACAGACCGGTACCGGTAAGACGGCTGCGTTTGGTATTCCGCTGTTACAGAAGATCGATCCGAAGAATAAGAAGCCGCAGGCGATCATTCTCTGCCCGACCCGTGAACTTGCCATCCAGGTATCTGAGGAGATTCGCCGCCTGGCAAAATACATGCACGGTGTCAAGGTTCTGCCGATCTACGGCGGACAGGAGATCGGACGTCAGATCCGTTCCCTCAAGGATGGTGTGCAGGTTATCATCGGTACGCCGGGGCGTGTGATGGATCACATGCGCCGCAAAACCGTCAAGATGGATCAGATCCACACGGTTGTTCTCGACGAGGCGGACGAGATGCTGAACATGGGCTTTTTAGAGGATATGGAAACCATCTTAAGTGCACTGCCGGAGGAGAGACAGACGCTGATGTTCTCAGCGACGATGCCGCAGGCGATTCAGCGGATCGCGGCGAACTTCCAGAAAGATCCGCAGATTGTGCGCGTGGTCAAGAAAGAGCTGACCGTTCCGAAGGTAACCCAGTATTATTATGAAGTAAAACCGAAGAACAAGCTGGAGGTTATGTGCCGTCTGCTGGATCTCTATGATCCGAAGCTCTCAGTGGTATTTTGCAACACGAAAAAGCAGGTCGATGAGCTGGTACAGGGCTTACAGGGACGCGGCTATTTTGCAGAAGGGCTTCACGGCGATTTGAAACAGGAGCAGCGTGACCGTGTCATGCGTGCATTCCGTACCGGACGGACGGACATTCTGGTGGCAACGGATGTGGCAGCCCGCGGTATCGACGTCGATGATGTCGAGGCGGTATTCAACTATGATGTACCGCAGGATGACGAGTATTATGTACATCGCATCGGACGTACCGGCCGTGCCGGACGCGAGGGCAAGGCGTTTAACCTCGTAGTCGGCAAAGAGGTTTACAAGCTGCGCGAGATCCAGCGCTATTGCAAGACCCGCATCATTCCGCAGGCGATTCCGTCTCTGGACGATGTGACCTCCATCAAGGCAGATAAGATTCTCGACCAGGTGGGCGAGGTGCTGCAGGACAGCGATCTGAGCAAGGTGATCGATATTGTAGAAAAACGTGTGCTGGAAGAGGACTACACGACGCTCGATCTGGCAGCAGCGCTGCTCAAAATGATGATGGGCGAAGAGGGCGAGGAGCTCTTAGAGGAGAACCGCCCGCTGCGTGAGCTGGAGGATCTCGAGGATGAGAGCCGCCGCAGCCGTGGTGGAAGAAACGGCAGAGGAAGCCGTGGCAGAAATGAGGACGTAGCGCGTCTCTTCATCAACATCGGAAAGAACCAGGGCATCCGTCCGGGCGATATCCTCGGTGCGATCGCTGGAGAATCCGGCATGCCGGGACGTATGGTCGGAAGTATCGATATGTTCGATAATTACACATTCGTCGAGGTGCCGAGAGAGCATGCGGACGTTGTACTGCAGGCGATGCGCGGTGCGAAGATCAAGGGCAAGAACGTGCACATGGAGAAGGCGAACCGGAAGTAGGGGAAACGGATTCAAATAATCATGTATAATAGAACCCTCAGGTATGGACATGAGGCGCCTCCTAAAAGTCTAATTTTGGGAGGCTGCCTTAGATATGCCTGGTTTTTTTGTTTGTTTTTGACAAAAAGGTGTAAATTAAAACTGCGCCAATTCATTTTAATTTAGATTCCTAACGAAATCATAATTAAAATGAATTGGCGCAGTTTCTGTTATTTACAGCGCACTCTTACAGCTCCGCTGTAATAAAAATATCATAAATCGCTTTCACAGCCGCCTCGAAATCTGCGTTCTTCACGCCGATGATGATGTTGAGTTCACTGGAACCCTGGTCGATCATCTTGACGTTGATGCGGGAGTGTGCCAGGGCGGAGAAGATGCGTCCGGCAGTGCCGCGGGTGGACTTCATGCCGCGTCCTACGACGGCGATGAGTGCTAAATCGGACTCAAGCTCGATGGAATCCGGCTGTACCGCGCGGTGGATGTTGGAGATAACGAACTGCTCATGCTGTTCGAATTCGGACTGGTGTACGAAGATGGTCATCGTATCGATTCCGGACGGCATATGCTCGAAGGAAATACCGCAGTCCTCGAAGACACCCAGAACTTTTCTCCCAAACCCAATTTCGGAGTTCATCATCGCTTTCTCGATGGTAACAGAGCAGAAACCAGTCTTTCCGGCGATACCGGTGATGGTGTATTTCGGCTTCCGGCAGGTATTCTCGACGATGAGTGTACCCGGATCCTCCGGCTTGTTGGTGTTGCGGATGTTGATCGGGATGCCCTCGCGGCGTACCGGGAAGATGGCATCCTCATGAAGGACGCTGGCACCCATGTAAGCCAGTTCACGCAGTTCTTTGTAGGTGATGGTCTCGATCGGAACCGGATTTTCCACGATGCGCGGGTCGGTTACCAGGAAACCGGATACATCGGTCCAGTTCTCGTAGAGGTCTGCGTGAATCGCGCGGGCTACGATGGAGCCAGTGATATCCGAACCACCGCGGGAGAAGGTGTGGATCGTGCCGTCCGGATTGGACCCGTAGAAGCCTGGGATAACGGCGCGCTCAGTGTGCGCGAGGCGTTCGGACAGCTCTTCATTGGTTTTCTCGGACAGGAATGTACCATTCTCGTCAAAGAAGATTACCTCGGCTGCATCGATGAACTCATAGCCCAGGTAATGGGACATGATGATACCGTTTAAATACTCACCGCGGGAAGCTGCGTAATCGCTGCCTTTTTTTGCGATAAAGTTTTCCTCGATGGTCTTGAACTCATAATCGAGGTTTAAATTCAACTCCAGACCGTCGATGATCTGCTCATAGCGCTCTTTGATGGCGGAGAGAAGCTTGCCGTAGCTTGCGCCGGTGGAAGCTGCCTCGTAGCAGGCATAGAGCATATCGGTTACTTTGGTGTCATTTTTGTTGCGTTTGCCCGGAGCAGACGGTACAACGTAGCGTCTGGATTTATCAGCACGGATAATAGCTCCGACTTTTTTGAACTGTTTTGCGCTGGCGAGGGAACTTCCGCCAAACTTTACTACTTTTTTCATGATGTTCTTTGTTCCTTCCTAAAGTAAATATTGGATTAATTCAGTTTCTGGATCTTCGGAAAATACTGGAACAGTACCTTGGCAACCAGTTTGTCGCGCTTGACGTATTTGTGCGTCCAGCGGCGGGCGTCGTTGGAATAGTTCCGGTTGTCGCCCAGCATGAAATAGCAGCCATCCGGCACTTCGTAGTGCTGCGGTTCCTCCGGTTCCATCGGTTCATGCAGATACGGCTCGTCGAGCGGTGTATCGGAACCATTTAAGTATACCTTGCCGTCCACGATGTCGATCGTGTCGCCCGGCATACCGATGATACGTTTGACATAGTACGTTTTGATGCCTTTCGCTTCATCATCCGGATAAATGAAAATGGCGATGTCACCCCGCTGCGGATCTCCGAATTTGTAGCTTAACCGTGAGCCGATGACGCGGTCGCCAGCCATGATGGTCGTTTCCATCGAGCTGGTCGGGACTTCGCTGTTGGCGATGATGAAATGGTTGACGCAGAATGCGATAATAGCGGCGGCAACCAGGACCTGAATCCAGCTTATGACCTCGTCCTTGAGATTGAAGCCTTCCTTGCGGCTCTTGCCCTTCTTGAAATTTGCGGCATTTCCGGTACCTGAAGCGTTGTCGTTCTCTTCGGGCGTATCTTCCGAATCGTGTTCCGAAGAGTTCTGGCCCGGCTGGTTGATGCCGATTTTTCCGGCGCGGAGTTCATCGAGCATCTCATCCAGTTCCTGCTCGGAACGCCCGGAGAAATGGCTTCGGGACGAAATATGGTCTCTATCTTGATCTTCCATATATATCTCCTCTCTCTGCTGTTGCTGTCTGTGTGACGTTATCTTATGGCACTTTCAGTTCCAAAGGTGTCTGCTACGGCAGTAACGTTTGTGCAACGCATGAGCAGTAATAGGCTACTGTAATATGGTAACCTTCTGCCATAATAGTGTATATGAGATGCCTTGATTTATCAAGTTTTTTCACGAAATTTCGGGAAAATTCATAAATGTTTTGAAGTGTATGATTGTATTATTGGGCGCGGGATGCTAAAATGAAGCTAAAACCAAAAACCACAAAGGAACGCAAGGGGGCGTATGTATGGATAAAACATTATACGATCTGATGGACTGGGCTGGAATTGAAGAAATTGTCTATTCGGAAGCGGCAAACCCGCACCGGATGCTGGGAGCCCATATGACGCCGGAGGGAATGCTGGTACAGGCGTTTATTCCGACGGCGCGCGATATTACGGTCAAACTTTCGGCAACCGGCAAGCAGTACCAGATGGAGATGGCGGACGAGACTGGCTTTTTTGCGGCGCTGATTCCGCGCAAGACTCTGGCGGATTATACCCTCCTTGTGTTTTATGATAATGGTACGTTAAGCGAGATACACGATCCGTATTCCTTTGCACCGCAGTTTACGGAATCGGATTTGAAGAAATTCGAGGCGGGCGTCCACTACAGCATTTATAATAAGATGGGCGCGCATCCGATGACGGTCAAAGGTGTGAGCGGCGTCTATTTTGCAGTCTGGGCGCCGGAAGCGATGCGCGTGAGTGTTGTCGGTGATTTCAACCTGTGGGATGGCAGACGCAGCCAGATGCGGCGGTTGGGAGATTCGGGCGTGTTTGAGATTTTTATCCCGGAGCTAAAAAAGGGCGCTGTTTATAAATATGAAATTAAGTTCAAGAACGGCGACCCGGCGTTGAAGGCGGATCCGTATGCGAACTATGCGGAACTTAGACCGAACACGGCATCCATCGTCTGGGATCTGGACGAATATAAATGGAACGATCAGGACTGGATGAAGAAACGGGCGGCGCTCGACACGAAGACGGCGCCGATGTCGATCTATGAGGTACATCTCGGTTCCTGGATGCGAAAATCGACCGAGGTGGATAAGAGAGGACGCGAGATTGTCGGATCGGAGTTTTACAATTACCGTGAGATCGCGGTCAAGCTGGCGGAATATGTGAAGGAAATGGGGTATACCCATGTGGAACTTCTGCCGGTCATGGAACATCCGCTGGATGCTTCGTGGGGCTATCAGGTGACGGGATATTACGCACCGACCAGCCGCTTCGGCACACCGGATGATTTCATGTATTTTATGGATTACCTGCACGGACAGGGGATTGGCGTTATCCTTGACTGGGTTCCGGCACATTTCCCGCGTGATGCATGGGGCATGGCGCAGTTTGACGGAAGCTGCCTCTATGAGCACAAGGATCCGAGACAGGGGGCGCATCCGCACTGGGGTACGCTGATCTACAACTACGGCAGACCGGGGGTTTCAAACTTCCTGATTGCGAATGCGATGTTCTGGGCGGATCGCTATCACGCGGACGGCATCCGGTTTGATGCGGTGGCGTCGATGCTGTATCTGGATTATGGCAAGAATCCGGGTGAATGGATTGCCAATATGTACGGCGGTCATGAGAATCTGGAGGCGGTCGAGTTCTTAAAGCATCTGAACTCTGTCTTCAGGGGACGCAAGGACGGCGCGATTCTGATTGCCGAGGAATCGACGGCATGGCCGAAGGTTACCGGTGACGTGAAGAACGGCGGTCTTGGCTTTGATTATAAATGGAACATGGGCTGGATGAACGATTTTCTGGGCTATATGGAGCAGGATCCATATTTCCGGTGCCACCACTACAATGAGCTGACCTTCAGCATGATTTACGCCTACAGTGAAAATTTCGTCCTCGTCTTCTCACACGACGAGGTGGTTCACGGAAAGGGTTCCCTGGTCAATAAGATGCCGGGACAGACGTTTGAGGACAAGTTTGCGAACCTGCGGGCGGCATACGGTTTTATGATGGGACATCCGGGCAAGAAACTCCTCTTCATGGGACAGGATTTCGCCCAGATGGATGAGTGGAATGAGAATGCATCGATCGAGTGGGAGCTGCTGCAGTATCCGATCCACAGCCAGATGAAGGAGTATGTGAAGGAGTTAAATCACTTTTATACCAGCCATCCGGCACTCTATCAGAAAGATTATCAGACGGAAGGCTTCGAGTGGATCAACTGCATGGATGCAGCGGACAATATTATTGCATTTCTCCGGCGCGGCGCGGATGAGACACTGCTCTTTGTCTGCAACTTTGCCCCGCAGCTGCATGAGAAGCTGATGGTCGGCGTACCGTTTAAGGGAAAATACAAAGAGATTTTCAACAGCGATGCGGAGAAGTTCGGCGGAAGCGGAAAGGTCAATCCGCGTATGAAGTCCTCGAAGGCAGAGGAATGTGATGGAAAGGAAAATTCCATCACGATCCAGCTGGCGCCGCTTGGCATCAGCGTATTCAGCTGCACACCGACGGAGCCGGAGAAGAAAGAAAAACCGGCGAAGACGAAAAAGACGACCCACAGCACTAAGAGTGTAAAAGAAAAGGCTGAAACCGATCTCCAGAGCATGATGGCGGATGCAGCGGCGGCATTCAATGGAAAAGCCGGGGGGACAGCTGCTGCGGCAGCAGAACGCTTGGCGGGTATTTCAGATAAGCTGGCAGAGGCGAAGGCGGGGCTTTCCTCCAAGATTATCAGTCTGTCCTCGATTGCGAGACGACAGGCGGGATTGGAAGAAGGTCTGGATAAAAAGGTGGGAAAAGAGTAAGCACAGGAAGGAATGAAATAGATGGCAACAGCGGCAGAGCTGACAGGCGAGGAGATCGCGGCGGTAGCAGAGTCACTATCGGATCCGGCAAATTTGAACGTGGATACGATGGCTGCGATCATGCACCGGATTGGCCCGGGGTTTATGGCATTGGGACAGAAGGTACTGGTGGCGCTCATCATTTTCCTGATTGGACGCAAGATCATCTCGATGATCGAGATGATGCTGTCCCGCTCGATGGAGCATGCCGGTATGGATGTGGGTGTGACCCGTTTCCTGCGGGCGCTGACCCAGTTTGTGATGAATGTATTCCTGCTTTTTATGATTGCAGGGCAGCTTGGCATGGACAGCGCCTCGATTGTGGCAGTTCTTGGCGCGGCAGGTCTTGCGCTGAGTTTGGCGCTCCAGCAGAGCCTTGGAAACTTTGCGGGCGGACTCTTGATTTTAATTATGAAACCGTTCCGGGTGGGTGATTATATCATTTCCCCGTCCGGGGAAGGAAAGGTTTCGATGGTCGGGCTGGTTTACACGACTATCCTGACAACCGATAATAAAACAATCACCATTCCGAATGGCACCCTTTCAAACTCAACCGTGACCAACGTGACGGCGATGGACAAGCGGATGCTGGAACTCAAGGTCGGTATCGCCTATGAGGCAGATATCCGGACGGCAAAGGCAGTGTTAGAGCGCGTTTACCGGGAACATCCGATGGTGAAGAAGGACGAGGACATCAAGGTATTTGTGGACAGCCTGGGCGACAGCAGCGTGGTGCTTGGCATCCGGGGCTGGGTAGAGACATCCGATTACTGGCAGACGAGATGGGACATTCTGGAACGGATCAAGCTGTCATTTGACGAGGCGGGCATCGAAATTCCATACAACAAGATGGATGTACATTTAAAACAGTAGCAATCGTTTAAACAGTATAAGCAATATAGACAGAGGAACAACCATGATTGACAGAGCGGCAAAATTCGCAGAACAGGCGCATAAGGGCACACATCGGAAGGGAACCAGAATTCCGTATATCGTTCATCCGCTGGAGACGGCGCTGATTGCGTCGATGCTGACGAACGATGAGGAGATACTGGCAGCGGCACTTCTGCATGATACGATCGAGGACACGGGTGTGACCTACGAGGATTTGAAACAGGAGTTTGGCACTCGGGTTGCGGATCTGGTCGCGGCGGAGAGCGAGGATAAGTCCAAAACCTGGATTGAGCGCAAGGGGCACACGCTGGAACATCTGAAAACAGCGAGCCAGGCGGAGAAGATCCTGACGATGGCGGACAAGCTGAGCAATATCCGCAGCATGGCGCGGACTATCTGTTGGTCGGGGAGGAGCTCTGGCAGCGGTTTAATATGAAGGACAAAGAGAAACAGGCGTGGTATTACACGTCGATGATAGACCTTTTGAAGGATTTGAATGAGACGCCGGAATATCAGGAATATGTGCGTCTCTGCGGCAAGGTATTTGGCGGGATCGCAGGGTGTTGTAGTTTACAAAATATATGAACGGCAGCATAAAAACAACATAGGATGACAATGAGAAACTGCAGCAGCCAATCAGAAAGAATGGCTGTCGGAGAAGAGAAGGACGATAAATTCTGAGATTTTGCGGAAACGGAAAGGTCATTCAGTTCAGTAAAAGGGGAAGAAACATGATTTTAAAAGATATTTGGATGGATGTAAAAGCGGTTCAGGAGCGAGATCCGGCTGCGAGAAATGCATTGGAGGTACTACTTTTATATCAGGGCGTACATGCCCTGATCTGGCACCGGGTGGCGCACTGGTTTTATGAGCACCATATGTTTTTCATTGCGCGCCTGATTTCACAGGTGGCCCGTTTCTTTACATTGATTGAGATTCATCCGGGTGCACAGCTCGGACACGGTATTCTGATTGACCACGGCTGCGGCGTTGTCATCGGTGAGACGGCGGTGGTCGGCGACAACTGTACGATTTACCAGGGTGTGACGCTGGGCGGTGTCGGAACACAGAAGGGTAAACGTCATCCGACGCTGGGAAATAATGTGACGGTCGGTTCCGGCGCAAAGATTCTCGGTTCTTTCGAGGTCGGTGATAACTGTTCCGTAGCGGCAAATGCGGTTCTGCTCCGCCCGCTCGAGGAAAATACCACGGCTGTCGGCATTCCGGCGCGTCCGGTCAAGAAGGACGGCGTGGCGCTGCCGAAGAAGCAGAAGATGATCATCGGCGAGGACGATCAGCGTATTTTAGAGCAGATCGACGCGCTCCGGAAAGAGCTTCAGGAACTTAGAGAAGAGTCGGCAAATCTGCGGAAGGAACTGGAGGCAGTGCGGGCAGGACAGGAGAAAGCCTGACACAAAATTATTCATAACGCCCCTTTCGGCTGCATAAATTTCTTTGAGAGAAATGCGTGCGGTTTGGAAAGGGGCGTTTTTTATGATAGAGCTGATCAAAAAAGAGATACATATGAACCGGCAGAGGGGGACGGCGGTGTCGCAGCTGACGCTGGATGATGATTTTATTGTGCCGGATGCGCTGGATGATGCGGTGCAGATACTGCTGTCAGACGGGGAGGTTCAGATAGAAAATTCACGGATTCAGGGGGAAAAGGTGCTGATCCGGGGAAAGCTTGTGTTCCGGGTGCTGTACCGCCGGGAGTCGGGCGGACTGCAGGCGATGGGCGGGGAGATCCCATTTGAGGAAACGGTCAATGTGCCGGAGCTTTCGGAGCGCGACTATACGCAGATCGTATGGAATATCGAAGATTTGAATATTACCATGATTCATTCGCGCAAGCTGAGCGCCAAAGCGGTGCTGACGCTTACGGTGCGGGCGGAAAGCCGCGTCGATGCGCAGGCTGCCGCGGACGTCGAGACGGATGATGCGGGGCTGCAAGTCCTGAAGAGAAGCGTTCCGGCAGCGACGCTTGCAGTGCGGCGCAAAGATATCTACCGGGTTCGGGAGGAAGTAAGCGTATCGGCAAATAAGCCGAATATTGAGACGATTCTCTGGCAGGAGATGCGTCTTCGGGATGTTTCGGTGCGCCCGTTGGATGGAAAACTGCATCTGGACGGTGAATTGTCGGTGTTCCTGATTTACAGCGGCGAGGGCGAGCACACGCCGGTTCAGTGGTTGGAGGAGAGTATTCCGTTTTCCGGTGAAGTGGAACTCTCGGAGGCGGTGGAGGAGATGATCCCGGCGATCGGGGTCCGGATTCTTCATGCAGAGGCGGACAAAAAGCCGGACAGCGATGGGGAGATGCGCGAAGTGGAAGTGGAGGCGGTGCTGGAGCTGGACATCCGACTTTATAAAGAAGAATCAGTGGAACTTTTAAGCGATCTCTATTCGACCGGCTGCGAGGTCGTGAGCGAGCAGGGGGAGGTGTGCTTTGACCGGCTTTTGACGCGCAACAGCTGCAAAATGCGGGTGGGCGGAAGCGTTTCTTTTCAGAAACCGGATCGAATTCTGCAGATTTGCCACAGCAGTGGGATTGTCCGGCTGGATGAGAGCCGCCCGTCAGAAAACGGTCTGGCGATCGAGGGAGTGCTGGAAGTCAGTCTCCTGTATCTGACGGATGATGACGCGGCGCCGGTCGGGGCAATTTCTGAGGTTCTGCCATTTTCCGGTACGGTCGAGGCGGAGGGGATCCGGGAAGACTGCGTCTGGCAGTTGAATCTGGGGCTGGAACAGCTCGGCGCGGTGATGCTGGGCGGCGGTGAGGCGGAGGTCAAGGCGCAGCTCACGGTGGAACTGCTTGTATTCCAGCCGATGCAGGAAGCGGTGGTTACATCCGTGCAGACACAGCCGTTCGATTTAAAGCGCTGGGAGCAGCAGCCAGGGATTGTGGGTTATATTGTGCAGCCGGGGGATTCTCTGTGGAAAATTGCAAAAAAATTCCACACGACGGTGGATCAGGTGCGGGAAATGAATGAAATCGACGGGGAGGAAGCCGGTGCAGGGGCGCGGCTGCTTCTGATCAAAGAGGTAACGGCGGGTAACTGTTCATAGGTAGGAATTTTAGAAAGAAAAAATCGTTTCTGTTCACGGGTGGGCACTTTTGGGACCGAAAGTGCCGTAAGGAAACGTGGTGGCAGCAGGAATTTGCCGTATTGAAATTCGAAGCCACGGCAAATTCCGTTACTGGACACG
>OMCC01000498.1_pt1 | contig 26247 bp, 20 predicted proteins | sample 1674161 | NCBI WGS metagenome assembly OMCC01 (sample SAMEA103958149, study PRJEB25191) | human gut metagenome | biome: human-associated habitat [ENVO:00009003]; feature: intestine environment [ENVO:2100002]; material: feces | place: Germany | collected 2013/2015 | reverse complement strand
CGGTATCCCACGGGTTGTGGGTGGTCTGGTAGGCGGAGTGCTCGGTGGAGGAGCCTTGCGCGAATTCATCGAGGTTGGTCTTGCCCAACAGCGGCATGCCCGCGGCCTTGAGCTTCTCGATGACGGTGGCGTCGTACGGCGGCACCCAGCCTTCGAGGATCTTGGATGCGGCGGTGGTTTCGATGCCCTTGGTGACGATCATGTCCTTGATGGCGATTGGCACGCCGGCGAGTTCCGGCATCTGCGCCTTGTCCTCATCGGACTTGGCGTCGAAGGCGTCGGCCTGCTCGAGGGCCTGATCGGCGGAGACCTTCAGGAAGGCCTTGACGCTCGGTTCGGCGGATTCGATGACCGCAAGGTGGGCTTCGACCAGCTCACGGCTGGAAACTTCCTTGGCCTTGATCTTGGCCGCCATCTCGGCGGCGGAAAGCTTGACGAGTTCGGTGGTGCTCATATCACTCCTGTCCCAGAATGCGCGGTGCGACGAACATGCCGGCCTCGGAGACCGGGGCGCCTGCGGTGGCTTCGGCCTGGGTCAGCGGGGTCTCGGGGACGTCCGGACGCAGGTAGGCTTCCAGCGGGACCGGGTTCGCGGTCGGTTCCACGTCGTCGGTGGCGACTTCCTGGACCTTGTTGATGGATTCGGCGATGACGTTCAGATCGCCCTGCAGACGGGTGATTTCCTCGTCCGTGAGTGCGATTCGGGCCAGATCGCCCAAATGCACGATTTCTTCTTTGGTGAAAGTAGGCATGACCCTAACAGTAACGCGTCTGTGTGACGAGCGTGTGCCCTATTTCGTGCCCCGTTCGCAACCCGGCCGCGGACGTTGCCTTCCATTTCGCAACCCAATCGTTGGACACCTGGTCATCTTTCCGGTACAGCAACGTTCGACGGCTTTTCTTGCCGCGTGCCGATGGCGCGATCAGGCTTGCGGCGCGGCGTGCTGGGCGATCCAGGCGTGCATGGAGACCGCGGCGGCGGCGCCGGCGTTGATGGAACGGACCGAGCCGAATTGGGAGATGTAGACCACGTCATCGGCCAGTTCGAGCGCTTTTTCGGACAGGCCCGGGCCTTCCGCGCCGAAAAGCATGAGGCAGCGTTCGGGGAAATGGTAGGTTTCCATGGGCACCGCGCCGGGAATGATGTCGAGCGCGATGACGCGGGCGGCTTGCAGTTCTGCTATTTTCGCGTCCAAGGCTTCCAGTTGGGCCATGGTTTCGCTTGTGTTCGGGGCAGTGCCGGAAGTGCCGTCCGTCGCGGCTGCGGAGCCACGCATATGGAAGGCGATGGCGGCGGCTTGCGATTGGGCGGCGGCGATTTCGCCGGCGATGCGCAGTTTCCAACATTCGACAAGTTCCGTTATGGATGGATGGTTTTCGACGTGCTGGTACAGCTCCGTCATGAGCGCGCCCTTGCGATTCCATTTGTGCGGGCCGACGATGTGCACGCGGCGCGCTTGGAACGCGTTGGCGGTGCGCACCATGGAGCCGATGTTGAAATCGTGGGTCCAGTTCTCCACGGCGACTTCGAAATCGTGGCGCCCGCGGGAGTCCAGGTCGGCTTTGATGGCCGCGACCGTCCAGTAGCGGTAGCGGTCGAGCACGTTGCGGCGGTCGCCTTCGTCGAGCAGGGTGGAGTCGAAGCGGATGTCGTAATTGGGGGATGACGCATCGTCCGGGCGTGGTTCGCCTGGATGGGTTTGCGACCACGGTCCTACGCCGACCTCGCGGAACGTCGGTTCGCCGGATGCCTGTGCGGCAACATCGATGGGATTGGGATCGTGCACGTTCTCCCCTTCATAGGAACAGCAATACAAATATGTCAAAGGCCCGCGCATCCGTATGCATCATCATGCTTGTCATCGCACATTCGACGACGTCAACGGCAGATATGTTTGCGATCGGTCGGCGGGAAACTCGGTGTTCAGTGGAGTTCGGATTCCTTGAACACTTCGACGAACGGCAGTTCGGATTCCTCCGAAGTGACCGGGTTGATGACCTTGATGGTCGGGTCGACCATGTCGACACCGCCGATCAGCGAGGCAACGGCCAGCACTTTGGCGCCTTCGTTCTCCACCACGGAGAAGTCGAGGCTCAGCTCGTTGCCGTTGCGCAGGGTGACCAGCGATGAGGTCTGCACATACGATTTTTCAGACAGCCAGGAGTCGATCAGCACCACGCGTTTGCCGGCAATCGACGGACCCTTGATGGACGGATAGACGAAGTCCATGACGAAACCGTCCAAATCCTCACCACGGGAGGCGGCGGCCTGGATCATGGCGGAGACCAGCGGCACGGCCGCGGCGGTCAATGCGCCGACCGCGTCGAAATCGTCGACGGAATAGCCGGCTTCCTCCAACGTGTCGAGCAGGATATGGCCGACGATGGAGGCTCCGCGATGGTCGAACAGCACGGAGGAGAGTTCCGAGAAAGGCTTGTCCTTCATTTCGGCCTGCAGCAGCGTCTTGAGCTGGTCGCGAGGTTCGAGCATGGCGAAATCGACGGTGGATTCCGTCGAAGCGGAAACAGACTGGCCCGCAGCGGAATCATGCGTCGGAACCGGTGTCGTCTTGCGGAAAGTGTTCTCTTCGGTCATGGTTCCAGCCTATCCTTTCGGCTCGTCATTCACCGCGCGGTATGGGTGATTTATGAGCGATAAACATGGTTATTCGGCGTTGGTCTCGGGAGCGGACAACTCGCGGATATCCCCTTTTTCGGGCGCGATCATGTCGACGGTGCCGATGACCTTGCTTTGGTCGACGCGTTGCAGTTTGCGCGCGGTGACCAGCACGCGCGATTCGAGCGACGCGGCGAACGAGTTGTATGCGCCGACCGTTTTGGTGATGGCGGAACCCAGTTTGGTGGCCCGCTCCCCCAATACTGCAAACCGTTCGTACAGCTCTCGGGACAGGTCGAACAGCATTTTCGCGTCATCGGTCAGGCTTTGCTGCTGCCATGCGTATGCCACGGATTTGAGCACCGCCCATAGGGTGATCGGCGAGGTCAGCGCGACTTTCTGCGCGAATGCGTCGTCCATCAGTGTCGGGTCGGTTTCCAATGCGGCCTGCAGCAACGATTCGTTGGGGATGAACGCGATCACGAAATCCGGAGCATCGCTGAACGCGTTCCAGTAGGCTTTGTCTCCCAGGGTCTTCACATGGTCTCGTACCGCTTTGGCATGGGAATGCAGCAGCTCGTTCTTGCGGGCCAGTTCCTCCGGTGAGGCGGTGTCTGGAATCTCGCATGCGCGCTGGTAGTCGGCGTATGGCGCTTTCGCGTCGATCGGAATGGTTTTGCCGCCCGGCATGTGGATGATCATATCCGGCCGTTGCGTATGTCCATCGGCGTCGGTGACCACAACTTGGGTGTCGAAATCGACATGTTCCAACAGACCCGCCGATTCCACGATGTTGCGCAGCTGCGCCTCGCCCCACGCGCCACGCACCTTGTTGTTGCGCAATGCCGATGATAGGGCGCTCGTCTCGCGATCCAATCGCGCCTGCTGTTCGCCAAGACCTTTGAGCTGTTCGCCGAGCGCGCCCATCTCATGCTTGCGGCCCTCTTCGATTTGCGCGACCTTTGTCTGCAGGGCGTCGAGGTTCTTCTGCACCGGAGCCAGTGCGGAGAGCACCTTGCTTTGCTCCTGCAGTTTCCGTTCGCTTTCGGCTTGACGACGGTTCGCTTCTTCGGCGGCACGCTGCCGTTCACGTTCCACGCGCATTTCCTCGGCACGCTGGGCCTGAGCCAATTGCGATTTGAGATACGTCAGCTGTTGGCTGAATCCTTCCGCCTGCGTACGGTATTGCACAACAGCCGCGTTGAGATTGCTGATGTCCTGTTTGTCCGCCTCGATCTGCGCCTTCGCCTCGTTCAGGTCGGATTCCTTCGCGCCACGGGCCATATCCTGCCCTTTGGCACGGCCCGCGAAGAAGCCCGCAGCCGCTCCGAGCGCGGCCACGATCACCAGCAATATCACTACAAACACAGGATTATCGAACATACGTTCGATGGTATCACGTCGTCAGGAACACATCAATCCACGCATCCACATTCATTCGCAAGACCGACCGCATGCCACACAACCGTGCACTATGCTGAAATCAGCCGAACGCGAAATGCATCAGCCCAACACGAAGGGACATTATGGGATTCGATCTGTTTTTGGCGGCCGTGTCGATTGTGGCCGCATCCATCGCCACCTGGGCGTTGTTGCGGCTGTTTCCAAGCTCGGACGCACGCCAGGCGATTCCGCTGCGGACGGACGGCGGATTTGCCGACCCATCCCACACAACCGACGGTGGAGTGACGATAGACGGCAAAGTGACGGCAGACGGCGAATCGGCATCCGACATCGACGGACAACCCACCGACCACCTCGGCAAGCGCCTCGTCATCGCGCTTATCCTGACCATTCCAACGTTCGTCATCACATTACTGGCGCTGGCCAAAATCGCCATGCCGGGATGGCTGACGAATCCGTGGCCGCACGCCATCGTCATCACGCCGGTCATGTTCTATTGCGCGGCGCCGATTCACCACCGCGGCCTGCCCGCATTGCAGCGGCGGCGTCCGAACGGCGATTCGCTGGTTTCGCTTGGCATGGCGATTGTTTACGCGTACAGCCTGCTGCTGTGCGTGGTGTCGTGGATTTTCCCGGCCGGCTCGCGCGATCCGTATTTCGCGTTCGTCGGCGTGGTCGCGACGCTTTCGCTGGCTGGCACGCTTGTCCGGCAACACGCGATGACCGCGCAGCAGACGGCAGAAACAGAAAAGGCGCAATCGGCACAGTCAACAGAATCAACAGAATCGGCGCGATCTCAAGCGAAATCCCCTGAGCCAACGCAAGAAAAAAGCGCGGAAGAATTGCTCTTCCGCGCTGTGGTAGGTCATGCGATCCGCGCACGCGTGCTGCAGATCACCACGTCGGTGACGATGGTGGTCGCGGTGTGGACGTGCGCGTTGTGGCTGGCGTTCGGCATGCAACCGAAGCTGGCGATCGCCATACTGCTCGGTTCGACCGTGCTGTCGGTCGCAGGCCTGGTATTGCAGGCTTACGACCGACAGGTAACCAATCGATAATCGTCACTCAGCCGGGTTCGGGACGTCGGCGGAATCGTCCGTCTTCTCCTCGCCCATATCCTCCAGCTGGTCCGCGGCCCACGCGGACAGCTCCAGGTGGTCGCCGCCGGTCTGGTCCACCAGCACGGTGTCGCCGTCGTGCACTTCGCCGGCCAGCAGCATGCGGGCAAGCTGGTCGCCGACTTCGGTCTGCACCAGGCGACGCAGCGGACGTGCGCCGTACGCCGGATCGTAACCGGTGTTGGCAAGCCATTCGCGCGCCGAATCGGTCACGTCGAGCGTGATGCGGCGGTCGGTCAGACGTGCGGACACCTGCGCGACCTGAATGTCCACGATGCCGCCGAGCTCCTCGCGGGTCAGCGGGTGGAACATGACCAGTTCGTCCAGACGGTTGATGAATTCCGGCTTGAACTGCATGTGCACGGCGTCCATCACGGCCTTCTTCTTGGCGTCCGCGTCCATGTCGGGATTGACGAGGAACTGCGAGCCCAGGTTGGAGGTCATGATCAGAATCGTGTTCTTGAAGTCCACGGTCCTGCCCTGGCCGTCGGTCAGGCGACCGTCGTCAAGCACCTGCAGCAGCACGTCGAAGACTTCCGGATTGGCCTTCTCCACCTCGTCGAACAGCACCACCGAATACGGACGGCGACGCACGGCTTCGGTAAGCTGGCCACCCTCTTCGTAGCCGATGTAGCCCGGCGCGGCTCCGATCAGGCGGGACACGGAGGCCTTCTCCATGTATTCGCTCATGTCGATGCGCACCATGGCCTTCTCGTCATCGAATAGGAAGTCGGCGAGCGCCTTGGCCAGTTCGGTCTTGCCCACGCCGGTGGGGCCGAGGAACAGGAACGATCCGGTCGGACGGTTCGGGTCGGAGATGCCGGCACGCGAGCGACGCACGGCGTCGGAAACCGCTTGGATGGCTTCCTTCTGGCCGATCACGCGCTTGCCGAGGTACTCCTCCATGTGCAGGAGCTTCTCGTTTTCGCCCTGCATAAGACGGCCCACGGGAATGCCGGTCCAGTCGGAGACGATTTCGGCGATGGAGTCGGCGTCGACGCGGTCGGGGACCATCGGCACGTCGGCGTTGGCATTGTCGGCTCCGCCCGATTCCGCCTCGTTCTTCTCGGCTTGGGCGATTTCCTTCTGGATGGCCGGGATTTCGCCGTAGTTGATGGCTGACGATTTCGCCAGGTCGCCTTCGCGCTCGTACTTTTCGGCTTGCGTACGCAGCTCGTCGAGCTTCTTGCGCAGGTCGCCGATACGGTTGTGGCCGTTCTTTTCGGCGTCCCAACGCGCTTTCAGCCCGTTGAGCTTTTCGCTTTTGTCGGCGATTTCCTGGTTCAAATCGGCGAGACGGTCCTTGGCGCTGTCGTCCAGTTCCGCTTCGGCCTTTTCCGCGGCCTTGTCGTTCTTCGGATTGCCCAGCAGGTACGACTTCTCCATCTTGAGACGGTCCACCTGGCGGCGCAGTTCGTCGATTTCCTCAGGCGAGGAGTCGAGTTCCATGCGCAGGTGCGCTGCGGCCTCATCCACCAGATCGATGGCCTTGTCCGGCAGCTGGCGTCCGGAAATGTAGCGGTTCGACAGGGTTGCCGCCGCGACCAGCGCGTCGTCGCCGATGGTCACCTTGTGGTGGGCCTCATACTTCGGCGCGATGCCGCGCAGGATGGCGACGGTGTCCTCCACGCTCGGCTCGCCGACGAACACCTGCTGGAAACGACGTTCGAGCGCCGGATCCTTTTCGATGTTCTCACGGTATTCGTCCAGTGTGGTGGCGCCGATCAGGCGCAGTTCGCCACGGGCCAGCATGGGCTTGAGCATATTGCCCGCGTCCATGGAGCCTTCGGCCGCTCCCGCGCCGACGATGGTGTGGATCTCGTCGATGAAGGTGATGATCTGCCCGTCGGCCTTCTTGATCTCCTCAAGCACGCTCTTCAGACGTTCCTCGAATTCGCCACGGTACTTGGAACCAGCCACCATGGAGCCCAGGTCAAGCGAGATAAGCTTCTTGTTCTGCAGGGTGGTCGGCACGTCGCCGGCGACGATGCGCTGCGCCAGGCCTTCGACGACGGCGGTTTTGCCGACGCCAGGCTCGCCGATCAGCACAGGATTGTTCTTGGTACGGCGGGACAGGATCTGGATGACGCGGCGGATTTCCTGGTCACGGCCGATCACCGGGTCGAGCTTGCCTTCCTTCGCGGCGGCCGTCAAATCGGTGGAGTACTTCTCCAAAGCTTTATACGAGCCTTCCGCGTCGGCGCTGGTCACCTTGCGGTCGCTGCCGCGCGCGGCGGTCAGGGCGTTACGCAGCTTATCCGCGGTAAGACCGTTCTTTTCCAAGATGTCCGCGCTTTGATTAGGTTTCGCGGCCGCGATTGCGACCAGCATGAGGTCGACGGTGACGTACTCGTCTCCCCTCCGTTGCATTTCTTTTTCGGCTTGCGATAGCACCGCCGACAGCTGCCTGCTGACGTCCGGCTGCGTTGTGGTCGATCCGCTGGCGCTCGGCAGCGATTGCATCGCCTGATGCACTTCGGCGCTCACGTTTTGCGCGTTGCCGCCTGCCGCTTCGATGAGCGCGCGGGCCATGCTGTTTTCCTGACGCAGCATCGCGTCCAGCAGGTGCAGGGTGTCTACCTGCGGATTGCCCAGCGCCGCCGCGTTCTGAACGGCGTCCGAAAGCGCTTCCTGCGCCATCTGCGTGAACTTCTGTTCCATATCATCCTCCATGGTTCGCGCCCGGCCGCCCGGCCTTCGCTACCGGGCCGGCGTTCGGACGCATATGTCGTTGTCTGATATGCTCAACCGACTTCATCGCCATTATATTCCCAAAACTTGAGTCCCACACACTCAACTTTTTGCGTTTCTCAAAACCGTCTTTCGACACAGGACGGCAGTCACCGACAATCACCAGCGCTCACCGGCAATCGCAATACATACGAAAAAGGCGGGCAGCAACGTAACGAAATCACGAAACGTTGCAAACCCGCCTAATCCAAAGTCCGCCAGCAAGCCGAAAATCAGCCGCGCACCACCACGTTGCGCAGATCGCCGATGCCCTCGACGTGCACGATCGCCTCGTCACCCGGATCCAGATGACCCGACGCGTTCGGCGTACCCGTCATAATCACATCGCCCGGCAGCAGCGTGGTGAAACTCGTAATCGCCGCGATCTGCTCAGGAATGCCGTGAATCAGATTCGCCGTGGTACCCGACGCCATCGGCACATCCTCACCGTTGAGCGTGAAGGAAATCTTCGCATCCTTCCAATCCACATCGTCACGCGTCACAATCCACGGACCCAACGGGCACGCCGTATCAAAACCCTTCGCACGCGTCCACGTCGGATCAAGACCCTGCAGATCACGCAACGTCACATCATTCACGCACGTGAAACCCAGCACATAATCCATGGCCTGCTCCACCGGCACATTCTTGGCGATACGACCCATCACCACAGCCAACTCCGGCTCGAAATTCATATCATTCGAACACAGCGGAATCACAATCGGATCATCCGGACCAATCACCGACGTGCTCGGCTTGGTGAAAATCACCATATCCTCCGGCGCATGCTTGATATCGGAATGACCGGCCTCATGCATGAACTGCGCATGCGCCTCATAATTCTTCGCCAAACCGTACACCTTCGACGGAATCACCGGAGCCAGCAGACGAATGCCGTCACCATCCACCGGATAGCGCTCGCCGGTCGGCTCGACGGCCTGGCCGGACAGCGGATAGCCGTTCAAGGCCACGAGATAGTCCTTGCCGTCGTTCTTGTCGGTCTGAACGAAGGCGTACTGCGGTACATCATTATGCGTAAAACGTGCGATTCTCATACCCGCAAGTCTACCCGCTCGCCACGCCCGCCGTTCTCGACATGCGTCGCTTTGCGGACGATGCCGATTGCTCGCATTTTTTACGATTTTTGCGATTATTTGCGATGCAGTTCCGCCCGCAACGCCGCCACCTCGCGTTCCAGCTCGTCGATGCGGCGCACCTGCTGGGCTATGAGCAGGTCGCGCACGTCACCTCCCGACAGAATCGGGACTTCGGCTGCGTTGCGCGGCGCGGGCAGCGTCGCATTGCTTTGCGTTTCCGCCGGTTGCGTTGGCTGCACCGGCTGCGATACCGCAGATCGAGCAACCTCCGCAGATTCCGCCGACGGCGCCACATCCGCCGACGCCGATGGCACCACTCCACCATTCCCATCAACCGATACCAGCCGGTCCGTGCCCATACGGCAGGCAATCTTGCGCCAGCGCGCGAAACAACGTTCGATGCGCTTATAGCCGATCAGCGATGGGTCGAGTCCGGCTTCGCGGAACAGTTCGACCGGCGATTCGCCTGCATGGTACCGGCGCATGCAGTTGTGTTTGAACGATTCCGTGTAGGTGATGCGTCGCGACGTCGCTTCGGCCACCACCGGCAGCGAGCGCAGATATTCGACTTCTTCCGGACTGAACGCTCCCCCACCGTTGCACATGATGTTCCCTTTCGGCTTGGCGTGCGGCGGCTCCCTTCCACCGCACGGCAGTCGAATGGCCTCCGTCATGCCATTCCCCTGTTCGGCTTGCGATTTGGTTTGCGATGCGCGCTTGCGATACGTGTTTGCGATGCAAGGCCGCAATCCGATTCGTTGTTCGCTTCGTGTTCCATCATACCGGTACGAATGGCGTTTTTCCAACCATTTCAGGCGGTACTAAACCCTAAATCACCCGTATTCGTCACAACAAAAGCGGGCGAACCGTTGATCGCTCAACGACTCACCCGCCCGAACAAGCCCCGTTGCCTGTCTGCTGGCCCGCTCAGACCGCCATCGGCGTATCGGATTCGCGGAAGCGCAGCACGAGCGCCAGTCCGGCTCCGGCCATTACCAGGGCCGCGATGGTGAACAGCACGGTTCCCATGGCGCCGGTGAGCGGCAGCTGCGTGACGTTCTTCACGTTCTTGACCTGGATTGCCTTGTCGGACATGCCCTCGTCAAGCCTGCTTGCCAGACCGAGGTTGTTGGCGCCGACCAGCTTGAAGGTCGACTTGCCGGTTTCCTGGTTCACAGCTAGTTCGACGGTGAAGATCGGCACAAAGTTCTTCGCATAGCCGCTCGCGAATCCGGTTTCCTTCAGCGTGTACTTGCCGGACTTCAAGCCCATGATTTTCACGTCGCCGGTGGTGGTTTCCACATCCGCGACAGCGCCGTTCTCGTTCGCTTCGGCAAGGCGGTATTCGCCATCCACAATCTTGATGAACTTGAGCGGGGTCTGCGAAACCTCGGTTCCCTCGAACACGTGGAACTTCGCTCCTGTGAGACCATTGGCATCGCTTCCGACACCGTACTTGTGGAAGGAGAAGCCCCCGGTATAGGAGTCGAATTCGACCGGCGTGTTCCACACCTCGGTGTCACGGGACACGGCCGCCTTGTTGGTAACCTTGTTGCCCATGTCGATGATGTCCTTGTTGACCACGGCGGTGTAGGTGATGACCAGCTGGCCGCTCTTGTTGGCCAAGTCGAATTCCAGCACGGTGGTGGTCTTGCCGTCGGCTCCAACGGTCGGAACGGTCACGTAGGCGAACGGCATATTCGTTTCCGTGCCATCCGCGGCTCGAACAATGGCCTTGAAGTCCTTGTTGACCGTCAGGCCCTTGGATGCCACGTCCTTCACGAAGTACGGATACTTGTCGTAGCCTTCGGCCGCGTTCGGAATATCCAGCGTGATGGTGTAGGCGACGGTCTGCCCAATGCTCACGCCTTCAGTGGTGGTAATCGTATCGGCCGTCTTGCCCGGCTGGTCGGGCTCGTTCTCGTTCTTGGCCACAAACATGCCGACAGCGTTGATCTTGCCCTGGCCGGTTGCCGGATCGCCCTTCACTTTGAATGTGGCGGCCACGCCGTTCAGCGTGGTGGCGACGATGGCGTTGGTGCCTCGGCCACCCTCTCCATCCACATCGGTGATGAGATACCAGCCTTCTTCAAGCGAACCGATGGCAGCCGTACCGCCGTTGCCTGCAACGGTTTTGTCGGCAACGACGCCATCGCCAACCGCCAACGAGGCCGCGAATGTGCGGAACCATGCGGCGTCGTTATCGCCGGTCTTGGTTGCGGCGAACGCGGCCGGATTGCTGTCATATTCGGAGGGCATGCTGACAACGGGGTCCATGTTGTTGTTGGCGGTGGCCACCGCGTCGGTCACCGCAGTCACCCAATCGGCGTCGGTGTCGACCTGCACGGCGTCACCGTCCACCGTCAGCGAGGCGAACTTGTACGCGGAGTAGGTGTGCCCCTTCTGCGAATGCCGCACTTCGATCGATGCGCTGCCGGCCGCGTACGCTCCGGCCGTGCCGAACGCCATACCGCCCAGCAACGTTGCCGCCGCGGCGATTACTGCACAAAGCCTTCTCGTCTTCATGATGAGAGACCTCTCTTCCTTGGTTTGGTCGGCCTTGTTACCGCAGCCGATTGGTTGGTTTTATGGGAAGTTTCGTAAGTTGTGTTGCTCTTTAGTTGTGATTGAAAAATTGCGATTGCCGGATTGCGATCAGAGAATTGCGATTGCCGTCCGGCAGTTCCGTCACGGCCGTCCGCGCCCGATCAAAGCCAGTCCGACGATGGCCGCAAGCAGCAGCACCAGTGCCGTGACGCCGGCCACGGCCAGCCAGGTCCGTCCTTCCGATGCGCCGGACAGCGGCAGCACGGCCACCGTCTCTTTCACGTTGGTGAACGAGGCTTCGTAGGTGGCGGTCTGTCCCTTGTCGAACGCGCTCCACATGTCGGCTCTGGTGATGCTGATCGGCACTGAGGTGACGTTGCCTTTCGCGTGATAGCCGGCGATGTTGCCTTCCGTGACGGTGTAGTCGCCCGCCATCACGCCACGGAATGTGTACTGCCATTCGCCGGTAGGCAGCTCGTCATCTTCGGAAAGGTCTTTGCCCAGCTTCGATGCGCCGCCCTGCATGAAATCGATGCGCAATGTGGCTCCGCTCGCCGGCATTCCGCCTTCCCAATGTTTCGTCACGACCACGTTGGCGGACGGCACCTGCAATACGGGATGCTGGTAGGCCGCGCAGGCGGACTGCTTGTCGAAGGTGTAGCAGACCTGCGCCGACGCGTTCGATCGGAAGCCCGGCTTTCCTGCGGAGGTCGTGCCGGTGCCCGCGTCGCCGGTCGCGTCGTAGTTGATGCCGCCGTCGACCATATTGACCCGCGCGTAGGCGCTGTCGGTTGGCACGATGCCGTACGAGAGCGTGTAGGTCGCGTTGTGCAGCAGCTGGTAATCGCCGGCGAATTCGACGCGGATCTTGCCGTTGCCGGCGTCGCTGTACCACAATGTGTAATCACGTTCCAGCACTGGAGGCGTAGCCCCCGAAGACAGATTCGTCACGTTGAGCGTCACGCCGCCGGTCACCCGGTAGTAGGTCGCTCCGCCGAAGTTCCGCATGCTGGCCATGTTCCAGACAACGCCATCGACCTGCGCGTATTCGGACAGCTCGTCGACGATCGAGACGCCGCTGTAGGCGCTTCCCGTGGTGATCTCCTTCTGGATGTCGTCGAAGATCTTCGTCAGGTCGTCAGCGCTGTTGGTGGCCTTGTAGTAGCCGAGGTTGCTGCCCGTACCCCAATTGGTTTTGTTGTACGCGGTGGCGTTCGGATAGTTGCTGGACACGGCGTGCATGAACTGGTTGGCTTGGTCGTTCTCCCTGTTACCGAACGATTGCTGCTCCGGATTGGCGCCTTCGAAGATGCCGATGCTGTAGATGAGCGTGCCGGCCGATTTCATGGCGAGCGCGGTTGTCACGGCGTCATTGGCGACTCTCGTGCTAAAAGTGTTTTGCGTGGTCGGCACACCGTCCGCGAAGAAAATGACGACTTTCTTCGCGCCTGGCCTTGCCCGCAGCAATGCCGTCTGCGCGGCGGCCATGCCTTTGTCCGCAGGGGTCGCGCCATTGGCGGACAGCCTGCTCACCGATGATTTCAGAGCGGCGGTATCGCTGGTCAGGGAACTCACCACGCCGGATGTCTGCCCGAATTGAGCGATGGCGATTCGCACTTTGCTGTTTTCGTCCTGGATGGTGTCGTTGGTGGTCTCGGTGGCGTCGATGAAGCTGGTCGCCGCTTCTTTCAGCGCCGTCAACCGCTTCGGATTCGATTTGTTGCATCTTCTTTGGCTTCCGTCCATGCAGTAGTTCATCGATCCAGACGTGTCCAGTACGAGCACCACTTCGATTTTCTCCGTGGTCTCATGGCTTTCTCGGGTATCCTTGCCCACCACGTTGAGGTTCAGCGTGTATTTGCCGCCGTTGTTGTATGTGATGCTTTTCGTGTGGTCCGGCTGCGGCACGGCGACGTTACGCGCGGCACGCATCACGGTTTTGCGATTGAAGGTGAAGCGATCGCGCATGATGTGTTCGGCATCGTCGGCATCTTCAGCAGTGTTGCCATCGTTGTCAGCATCGTCCGCATCGCCGGTTTTGCCGTCATCGGCTGTCGCGCCCGCATCGCCATTCGCCACAGCATCCGTGCGATTTTCGCCGGCATGGTCGTTTCGATCGCCGTCTTGAGCCGGTGCAGCACCATTTGCAGGTACGTCAGCGTTCTCAGCCGTCGGCTGCCTAACCGCCTGCCGTTCCTGCTCCTTCTGCTCATTCGGCTGTTCCGTCTTATCGCACGGCTGCCGCTGTTCCGGCATCGTCTCCGACGGTTGTTCCGGTTGCGATTGCGACTGCAGTTGCGATTGCGCTTGTTCGTTCGATGGCTGCTGCGATTCGCCGTCGTCCGTAAGGCATTGTGCGTCGTCATCGTCCGTTGCGGACTGTCCGGCAACATCTTGCCCGGCAATGTCGGCAACGTCCGATCCGACTGCGTTTTCAGCATCGGATTGTTGTGTCGATTCCGGCTGGCTCGCTGCGGATTCGGCGGCCACGTTGCCGCCATCCGTCACCGTTTCGTCGGCGAACGCGGTCGCGCCGGCTCCCGTGGTGCCGGCCAGCATCGCAATCGTGACAAGCAATGCGGTGAATTTTCCCATCCGCGCGCCACACCGGCTTATGAAGCCGGCAAGCGGGTCCTTCATCCACTTCATGACATGTCCATCTCTCATGGCGCTGTGGCGAATTGCCTATGCGCCTCCATGCCTTGAACCTTATGGATGAACGTTTTGAAACCCGTCCCCTCCATTGATGGGTTCGGGGAACGTGCGGACCCGCGAAAATCGCGGCCTTCCCCCTTATCCTTTACGCGGCCAGGTGGAAGCGTGCCGCATGATTCGGTGTCGGGGCCGCATCGACCGCACGACCATGCAGCACAACAGCATGCCGCCCATCGTGCAAACGATGGTCATGGCGAGCGCGCCCAGTTCGGTCGCGCGTTCGTCGCGCACGTCGGCCGGATCTGGCGCGGGCAGCGGTATTGCGACGCGATGCCCGGAGACTAGCAGCCGATGCGTGTTGATGCCGTATGGCGTGCAGGTCATCAACGTCAGCCGGTCTTCGCCGGGCACGATTTTCAACCGTGAGACGTCGTCCGGTTCGATCACGCTGATTCGGTCCACTTCGTATCCCAGCGTCTCGTCCATCACTTTGATGTACATGAAATCGCCGTCGTGCAGTTCGTCGAGCCGTGTGAACATCAACGATTTGACCAGGCCGCGATGCCCGGTGACCACCGTATGCGAGCCAGTGCCGCCGACCGGCAGGCTGGTGCCGTACAGATGCCCTGCGCCGACGGCGAGCACCGGTTCGGACGTACCATGCCGAATCGGCAGTTCCACGCCGATTTTGGGCACCAATACCGTGCCCATGATGCCTGCGCCGGAATCCAGCAGGCCCTGATAGTTCGCGTCCGTGTCCGCCGCGGAAAGCCCGGCACCGCCGGAAGGCGCCGAATCGTCGGCGGTATCAGCATCTCCGGCAGTGCCAGCCGGTCTGGTAGTGAACGGATCGGCCGCCTCGCCCAATACCGGCTGTCCTTCCACGGCAAGCCGCCGATTGTATGCGCGCGCCCGTTCCAACTCCTCCATCGCCATCGGATACGGCCATCCGGCAACCGTGCGAGCCGCCGAATCGGATGTCTCGGCCAAGCGCCGCGCGGAATGCGCCTGCATGGCGAACGGCAACGACGCGACCACCACCGCGCCCACGATCAGCAGCACGGACACGCACCGCACCAATATGAAACGAATCCGCCGCAGCCTGCGCGCGCGAACCACATCGGCAATGTCAATCGCCTCGTAAAACGACGGCGTTCCAGCGAACGTTCCAGCGAACGCAACAGTTCCGGCATGACCACTGTCGGCAGCTGCACCGGCATCAGATCCGACTCCGGCGCCATTGCCGATGCCATCGTTATCGTCACCGGCATCATAGGAATCAGCCGAGGCGCCCGCCACGGCACCGAACAGCCGCATGGGCGAACGCAGCACCGCATGCGCATGCACGTAGGAATCCGTCCTGCGGGCGAGCAGACGGACGGGTTTACTCATCAATCGAGAGGCAGACCAAAACATGGGTTTCTCCTTCGAACACACCCATGTTCACACCCGCCATACGAAAGCCCTTGCCCCCTATAGGAGGGCTTACCCCTAGAAAGACAACGGTTTCAGGCACGAAACCGGCAATTTTGGCACCAAACCGCGCAGCACCCCACCTACCGGCGGAACGCAGCTCAGACAAGCCGTTTTTCAGAGGAATGCAAGTCAGACGAATGTAAGCCAGACGAATGCAATCCAGGCGGACGAGCCTCGCAAATCCTTAAAAAAACAGAAAAAGTCAAAGAAAGCGCTCAGATGAACGCACGCTCACCGAAAATCGCAGTGCCGACGCGCACGATGGTGGAACCTTCGGCGATGGCCAGTTCCATGTCGCCGGTCATGCCCATCGACAGTTCCCGGCAACGGTCCGTGCCCGGTTCGCCGGATGCGAGGATGAGGTCGCGGGTCTTGCGCAGGTGCGAGAAACCGCGGCGAATCACCGTTTCGTCGTACACATGCGCGCCGATCGTCATCAGTCCCTGCAATTCGATGCCGTCCAACGTGCCGATTTTCTGCGCGATGCGGATGGCGTGCGCCGGATCGCAACCGGATTTCGATTCCTCGCCGGATTCGTTGACTTCCAGCAGCACGCCGACAGTAATACCGCGAGCCACGGCTCTACGTGAAATTTTTTCTGCCAAATCGATTGAATCGACCGATTCGATAGTGTCGACCACCGGCAGCACTTTGCCGATTTTATTGCTTTGCAGCTGGCCGATCAGGTGGAATGGAATATGCTCCGCCGCAGCATCCGGCGCGACGCCTGCGACGCCCAGCGAAAACCCGCGTTCCGCGCATCGCCGTGCCAGCCCTTTGGCCTTCGCCGTCACTTCCTGCGGACGGTTCTCGCCGATCATGCGCACGCCGGCATCAATCGCAACCATGATTTCGCCGATGTCGCGCGTCTTCGTGGCGGCCAGCAGGCGCACGGAGCCGGCTTCGCGTCCGGCTTGTTCCTCAGCTGCCGCGATGCGGTCGAGCACACGATGCACGCCGTCCGTGATCTCACGTGCGCGCGCATCGTCGATCACCTCGTTGGCGAGGTTCTTGTGATCCATGTATGCAGTCATCGTCCACCTCTCGCAAGTTCATTCGACCGCCGGTCCGCGGCCGGCACCACCGTTTCCGGCATGTCGGCTGATATTTCGATACCAGTGTTACCAGAAAACCGCCGACAACGTATAAAGAAGCCCGCGCGATGACCTGAAGTGAAGCGATAAAGCGGTCATAAATTCGCGCGGGCTATAAAACCAGACGGCAGTAGAAGGGGGACTTCAAAGACTCCGTCTACGCATTTAATGTATCAGATAAATGCGCGCGAACCGCCGGAAAAAACCAATAAATCTGAAAACTTTTTTTCAGATTTTATCCCCCTTGCGCAGCCCCTCCACCAAACGCTCCAATTTATCGACGCGATCGCTCAACACCATCACCTGGCATACCAGCGATTGAATCTTGCCCAACGGCACTTCCGACATCGCATTGTGGTTGTCCACAGCCGTATCATGCGGTTCCGGCTCTTCGGCCGCCTTGCGCATGATGTCCTCGTCACGCTTCCAGCGTGCGATATTGCGTTCGATGCGCTTGTGCCCGATGACCGATGGGCTCAATCCCGCGGAAATGAAGATCGCAGTCGGCTTCTCCCCCTGCAGATACCGCCTCATGCAGTCGATTTGGAATTCCCTCGCATACGTGATTCTGCTGTCCGTCACCGCGTCGATCGACGGCAATGTACGCAGGTATTCGATTTCCGCTCTACTGAACTGTCGCTTCGTCATATTCGCCCCTTGTAAATCCCCTTTTGACCGGCCATACCGATAACGCATAGACCGAATTGCCGAAATCACCACCCAGAATACCGGATGACGCACACCACCTTACGCACATCCCAAACGAAACGCGCGGCCCGTATCACCATGCGCTAAATATCCTTCTCACACTGTGAGATATCTCACAGCGACGGCACGTTTCCGGAGCACGCTGCAACCTCGGCATGGCACGTCACGGCACGTCCAGCAACGCATTCCACAATCGCGTCCCACGAAACCCGCCGTTCCGGCCGCCGATGCAGGTACAGTTGCAAGCATCGGCGCAACCGGTCTCTGCATCGGCAACACCGAACCGCCCGCCAACGACAGGAAGGAACCCCGTGCCAGGTCGTTTCGCACCCACCCCATCAGGCCGCATGCACATCGGCAACATCTATGCGATGCTCGGAGCATGGCTGTCCGCGCGCAGCCGCGGCGACGGCATGCTGCTGCGCATCGAAGACATCGACGAACCGCGCGTGGTGCCCGGCGCGGCCGAACTGATGATGGACGATCTGCATTGGCTTGGCTTGGATTGGGACGGCGATCCGGTGTTCCAATCCGCTCGGCACGACCTGTACCGTGAGGCGCTGCATTGCTTGGAAAACCTGACGATTGACGACGCATACGATTCGCCGTTTGACGAGCGCAACAACCACGCCCCCGCAGTCGGCAGCGCAGCCAACAACGCAATCGCTGGCACAACCCCGCTGATTTACCCTTGCTTCTGCTCGCGCGCCGACATCCGCGCAGCCTCCGCACCGCAGGAAGGCGACCGTTTCATGGTGTATCCCGGCACGTGCCGCCGGCTTATCGCCAGCAATCCGGATACCGTCCGGCAGCGGCTGGCCAACGGCGACCGCCATTCGCTGCGCATCGCCATGCCCGCCGACACAAACCCGCACGCAACCGTCCAATTCGATGACGCAGTGTTCGGCCATCAGGAATTCAATCTGGCGCACGACGTCGGCGACACCATCGTGCGCCGCGCCGACGGCCTGTTCTCCTACCAGCTGGTGGTGGTCGTGGATGATCTTGACATGGGCGTCGACGACATCGTGCGCGGCCGCGACCTGCTCCGATCGAACGCCCTGCAAATCGCCATTCGCCGAGCGCTTATCAAGGCGGGATTCCGCAAGGCGAAAACGCAGGCTTCTGCACCATCGCAGCACGCACCACAATCGCAATACACCCCATATAACCCCGAAAACCCACGGTACGCGCATCTGCCGCTTATCGGCAACGCGGCCGGCCGCAGGCTCGCCAAACGCGAGCGCTCTTTGGATATGGGGGCGCTGCGCGCGCATGGCGTCACCGCGGAACAGGTTGTCGGCTATTGTGCGTGGCTGCTTGGTTTGCAGGGCGATTCCGCGCATACCAGTCCGCAGCCGATGAGCGCCGTCGAGGCGTTGCAGGAGTTCGATTGGGGTAAGGTACGGGCCGATACGGCCGACCGCAGTATCAGCCAAGACGATTTCGACGCGTATTTCGGCCTGTGACAACGGCTGGCCGGGTCTCGCCGAATTGCCGAGACGACCCGGTCAGTCCGGGAAACAGCAGAAAGCAGCAGAAAATAACGGGAAGCAGTCGACGTTCAGCCGATCCACAGCTCCGAGTCAAGCGGATATTCGTTGACCTTGCAGCCGTCCAAATGCATGGATTGCTCCTGCATCAGCGGCGCCAACTGGCCTTCGCCGGCGCAGGTCGTTTCGTTGTCGATGTGCCCCAGCCGGTGTCCGACCTCGTGGTTGATCACCATCGTGCGGTATCGCGCCAGGTTGCCGCCGGCGGCGAGCCATTGTTGCGTGCCGCCGTTCCAACGGTCGTCGTTGACGATCACGTTGTTGTCGACCCTGCAGCTGTATTCCACCGAGCATGATGGCGAGAACGACGTCATTTCCGATGCTTGGGACAGCACGAGATTGAAATCGCAGTTGCCGTCCGTGGATTGGTCGAATATGGCTCCGGCGCGTGGCCATCCGTGTTCATCGTTGAGGATGCGGAACGCCGCGTTGCCGAATTCGTCGGCCGAACCGACGTTTCCTTTGGTTGCGATGCAGTAATGGTATTGCGTTACCGGTTTGCCGCTGTTTTGCGCGGTTTCCTGCGCTTTGTTCAGAATCGCGGTTTTCTCGTCGTCGCCCAGTGCCGCCGATTGCGCGCTCACCGCTTTGGCGACGGCCTGCTCTTCCTGCGATTGTTTGGTTTCCGGTTTGGTTTTTTTGGCCGTCTTATGCTGATTGGTTTTGGCTGTTTTCTTGGCTGGCTTCTTGGCCGACGTCGAATGCGTGGCTTGTGCCGTCGTCTGCGTGTTCGGCGTCATGCGGACCAGTAGTGCGTGCACGCTGCAGGACGTCATCGATGCGATCAGCAGGAACAGCACGAGCACCAGCACGGCGGCCCTGCGGATGCGAAACGCCTCAAGCCGTTCCCGTTGGCCCATTGTGGCGTCGGCTTTCGGATCGAGCGCACGTATGATACGACGAATCCGCTTCAATCCAGCCTCCCGATATGGTGATGTTTCTCTCTTCGGCAACAGTACCAGTCTCAGTCAACATGCCGAAGCCGCCGACCGCCATGCATACCACCTATGCGTAAGGCCCGTGGTTCCGGAGGGAATCACGGGCCTTACCAGCATGCCAGACGAATGCCGGCAATCGTCAAAGTAATGCTCAGGCGAACAGCACCTTGAACAGGAACGCGCCGACGATCGCGCCTGCGATCGGGGCCACGACCGGAATCCAGGCCTCGCCCCAGCGGGAATCGCCCTTGTTCGGAATCGGCAGGATGGCGTGCAGGAGGCGCGGCATGAGGTCGCGGGCAGGGTTCAGACCAGGGCCGGTCGGGCCGCCCATGGAGGTCACGAGGCCCCACACGATGAAGCCGACGACGATGGATGCGGCGGCCGGGTTCGCCTTGCCCCACGGCAGGGACAGGCAGCACAGGGCGCCGAGCACCAGCATGAAGGTGCCGAAGAACTCGTTGAGGAAGTAGTTCACGCGGTCGTTGTGCGCGTCGGTGGTGCAGAAGGTGCCGAGGATGGCTTCGGCATCGTCGGTGTCCTTGTAGTGCGGCAGGTAGGTGACGTACACGATGAGCTGGCCCGCCACTGCGCCGAGCAGCTGGGCGATGATGTACGGCAGGACCTCGTTCCACGGGAACATGCCGTTGACGGCCTGCGCGAGGGTCATGGCCGGGTTGATGTGGGCGCCGGAGACGCCGCCGAACATCAGGACCGGGAACATGACGCCGAAGCCGTAGCCCATGGCGATGTTCAGCCAGCCGGCATGGTAGCCCTTGGTGTTTTTCAGTTCCGCGTTGGCGACAGCGCCGTTGCCGAAGACCATCAGCACGGCGGTGCCGACGAATTCCGCGGCAAGCTTGGTGAAGAGTGTGTATTCCACTGCAGTTTCCTCTGTTGCTTCTTCTCTTGGCGATTCTTACGATTCGTGCGATTCGAGATGAATTGCGATTCCGCTCTGGGCGGACAACAGCGCACTACTTTACTCCGTACGGAGGAAGTAACGCGGCTTTGGGTGGACACATGTCCGAAATACGAAAAAGACCCAAGCCATTGGCTTGGGTCTTGTCTGTGCCCCCTCAGGGATTCGAACCCTGGACACGCTGATTAAGAGTCAGCTGCTCTAACCAACTGAGCTAAAGGGGCATTGGTCTTGGCGAGGTTTTTGTTCTCGCTGAGCACATGGAGTAAATATACTCAGAATCGGAAAGAACGCAACCCTCGGCGTGTCGCAATCATAAAACCGCTATTTTCCAACGTTTTCAGCAAATCGCCATCTATGGTGCACATCGCGTCATACGACGAAAAATGCGGCGCGATGGCGCCCTAAAATCCAAGTAATCACATTTTCTTCACATTCTGGCGCAATGCAACCACTCCGACAGTCAACGGCACGAACTTTTCCATCACACATTTCCACCGTGGCGAGCCGAATAGCACGCATCATCGTCGAGCCCGTCGGCGCGCCAGAGGCCCTTTATAATAAGGGCCATGGCGCGTCACAGGAGTATATGACGCGCATCAAGAAGGAGAAAGGCTTACCTATGGCATGCCCAAATTGCGGTCAGCCGACCATCGAAGGCGCTAAATTCTGCGCCTCGTGCGGCTCACCGCTCACCCAAACGACCGCGGCGGCACCGCAAGCGCCGGCCGCGCCGGAATCCGATGACGGCACCATGCTGTCTTCCGCGCCGCACGTGGCACCGGCCCCGCAGATGCCGACCGCTGCCGTCCCACTGCCCAATAGCGCCGCACCGGCAGCTCCGCAAACCACCGTCCCGCAGCCCACCACACCGCAACCGGCGGCGCAAGCACAGCCGACCGCTCAGGCGCAGGCAACGCAAACGGTGGCACCACAGGCCGCGCCGACGCAGCAGTTCCAGTATGCGCCATCCCCGGCCCCGCAGCCGGCAGCAGCGCCGCAGCCAAGCCAGCCGACCCAGCAAATCGCCCGTCCGGCGGCCGATCCCACCATCACCGCGCTGACCACACCGCAGTCCATGAAGACCATGGGCGCCAGCCTCGGCATCGGTCTCGGCGCGAGCGTGGTGTTCGCGCTGCTCGCATCGATCGTCTTCTTCATGGGCAATGCCGCGGCCAGCAACGGGCTTGCCGGCATTCCGGGCTTTTCCGACACCGCCTCCTTCCTGGGCAACAACGGTGTGTCCGGTTCCGGCCCGAATTTCTTCCAGATTCTCTTCACCGTGATGACGCTCGGCGTTGGCGGTTCGCTGAATCTCAAAACCAGCTCCCAGGGCTTCTCGCTGAGCAATCTCGGCATTGACGCCTCGCACGTCAGCGTGACGCTGCCGGTCGGACTGCCCGGCGTGGCATTGGCGATCGGCGCCGCGTTCGGCGCATACATGCTGGCACGCAGGTTCGCGCTTCGTTTCAAGTGGACGGGCGTCATCAGCTCGCTGATCGTCGGCGTGCTGTCCGGCCTGGTGCTGCTGGTCTTCGCCGCCATCTTCCCGGTGACGGTGGGTGGTTCCTACAGCGACTATTCCGCTTCCGCGTCGCTTTCCGGCGTGTCCTTCCGCACGTTCTGCATGGCGTTCCTGCTGTCGGCGGCCGGTGCGCTGGCCGGCTACGCGTTGGCACAGTATGCGGGCGATTCGGGTAACGTCTTCTCCGCCGCTTGGCGTTGGGCGCACCGCGCTCGTGGCTTCGTGCGCACGCTGGTCGAATCGTTTGCGATCTACGGCGTGCTGTTCCTGGTGCTTGGCCTGGTGGCGACGATCGCCATGTCCGCCGCGAACCATCTCGGCGCAGGCGGTCTGCTGCTGGTTCCGCTGCTGTTCCCGGCTCTGCCGCTTATGCTGATTTCGCTGTCCTCGTTCGGCGGCATCGCCTTCTCGACGTCCAGCTACAGCGTCCATACGATCACGTTGTTCAACGTGTCCTCCCTCAGCCAGTATGGCTGGATTCTGTGGATCTGCTTCGTGCTGTTCCTGCTTGCCACGTTCTATATCGCGCTGCGTGAGACCGCGCGCAATATGTACGACCCGTATTACGCGGGCTGGCAGCATACGTGGAAGGCTCCGGTGGCCGCGATGGTGTTCTGGCTGGCCGCGGAGTTCCTGTTCACTTATTTCGCGGCGGGATACGCCTCGTCCAGCATGTCGATGACGACCCCGATGTGGTATTTCCTCGTCGCCGGCATCTGGGCGTTCCTGATCGAGGTGGCCGCGATGACGTTCGGTCCGACGCTGGTGGCGTCCCTGCCGGGCATGTGGCGGATCATCGTCGGTGGCACCGTGCAGCAGACCCCGCAGAACGTGGTCGATTACGTCAAGTCCTGCGATCCGTCCTACGGCATGAAGAAGACCTCTGCCACGGCGAGCGGCACGACCGCAACAGCGACCATGCCGACGGCTTCGGCTGCCGCACAGCCGGCCAATCCAACTACTCCGGCAGCTCCGGCCGCATCGGTCCCCCAGCCCGCGACGCCGGCTGCGCCAATGCCCGCGCCCACCGCAACGCCTGTTTCACAGGCCGTTCCACAACCGGTCGCCCCGACGTCCATGCCCAATACGACAACGGGCAACACGGCAACGGGTGCGGTGCCGCTGCCGCAATCGCCAGCAGGCACGGCTTCTATGCCGGTCGCAGCTCCGGGGGCAGGTCAGCCGCTCGACCCAAAAACTAAGAAGACGATCCTTATCGGCGGCATCGTGATCGGTGCCCTGATTGTGTTGGGCATTGTCTACGGTGTGCTCAACTCGACCGTCTTCAGCGCGAAATCCGTGGCGCAGAGCTATCTGACGGCGATTGCCGACGGCAAGTATGGCAAAGCCAATGGCATCGCCGATCCGCAGGTGGGCAAGGACCAGCTCAAGCTGCTGTCCGACACCGTAGCGAAGGCCGACAACGCCACGATCGCCAACCCGCATATCGATAGTGTCAAAACCGTCGAAGGCGTGGCCAAGGTCAACGTGACGTATTCGCTGAACGGCAAGAACGTCAACGATTCGCTCACCATCAACAAGGACGGGTCGAAGTTCCTGCTGTTCCCGAATTGGAAGATCTCGAGCCCACTGCTCAAGACCATCACCGTGTCGGTGCCCAATGCCGTGGAATCGTTGTCCGTCAACGGTGTTGACGTGACCGCGAAGAATGCGGAGAAGTCGGACAGCAGCACGTGGACGTTGCGCGTCTACCCGGGTTCGTACAAGGTGTCGATCGGCAAGTCGGGGTATGTCACCAGCGGCATCACCATGGTGCGCACGAACGCGGACTCCGATGCCGCCGATCTCAAGATCATGCCTACGGCCAAGCTTAAGGAGGACTTGAGCAAGGCCGTGAACGCCAAGCTGGACGAATGCGCGAAGTCCACCGACTACGCGCCGGAAGGCTGCCCGTTCGGCTTCGACCTGTACGACGAGGACTACTACCGCAACTTCGCGTGGTCCATCAGCGTCTATCCGAAACTGTCCGACATCGATCTCGATTACGGCACGTTCTCCACCCGGCAGGGCAAGGCGAAGTGCACGTATGAAGAGAAGCATTTCGACGATTCGTGGGAGTCTCAGGACGACAGCACCCACTTCACCGTCAACGGCAGCTTCAGCATCAGGGATGGCAAGCTCAGCGTCACGATTGACGATGAGGACTGATGCCGACTAAAGAGCGGATATAGGAAAATCCCCCGCACCAATCGGTACGGGGGATTTTCGATGCTTAAGCTCAGACGTGTTTCAGCCTGAAGTCATTCACCGCCGGTCCGTAAGGACGTCGAGCGGTGAATGGGGCGAAATCACTCAGCGACGACCTTCACGAAGAAGTTGGCGGTGATTTCCGGGTGCAGGGCGACGGTTGCCGGGAAGTCACCGGTGGTCTTGATCGGCTCAACGGTGATGTTCTTCGGGTTGACCTCAACCTTGGAGGAGAGCGCGATGGCGATCTTCTCTGCGGAGATGCCGCCGAACAGCTTGCCGGACTCGGAGACCTTGGCAGCGATTTCGACGGTGGAACCCTCGATGATTTCCTTGGCGGCAACAGCCTCTTCGCGGGTGGCGACGGCCTTGGCCAGACGAGCGCGCTTCATGGCCTCGATCTGGGCGGCGGCACCCTTGGACCAAGCGAAGGCCAGGCCCTGCGGGAACAGGTAGTTGCGGGCGTAGCCGGACTTGACGGCCACGACGTCACCCGGGTGACCCAGGTGGTTGACGGACTTGGTGAGAATAACCTTAGTTTCAGCCATTGTTCAAACCTCTCTAAGATCAGCGGCCGGACGTGGCGTACGGCAGCAGGGCCATCTCGCGGGCGTTCTTGATAGCCTTGGAGATCTCGCGCTGCTCCTGCACGGTGACACCGGTGATACGACGGGAACGAATCTTGCCGCGATCGGAGATGAACTTACGCAGCAGGGCGACGTCCTTGTAATCGATCTCGGTGACCTTGGCGGCCTTCAGTGGATTCGGCTTCTTCTTAAACGGCTTGACCGGCGGCTGCGGCCTCTTGCGTGACATCTTGATGTTCTCCTTAAAATCTGGAAATACTGCGATTAAGCTGCTTGTTTCGCTGTTCGCCTATGTTGCGGACGGGGTTCGGTCCGTCAGAATTCCGGTTCGTCGCTGTCGCCGCCGAATTCGGAGGAACCTCCGAAGGACTGGGACGCGCCGAAGGAACCGAAGGACGAGCCGGAGTTATCCGAGCTTGACCACGGGTCCGAGGCCGGAGCGGACTGTGCGGGAGCGGCGTTGACCGGAGCGGAGGCTCCACCCTGATATCCGGCGCCGCCAGCATAGCTGGAGCCGCCCTGATATCCGCCGTTGTTGCCGCCGAAACCGCCGTTGTTGTTGGCGTTGTTGTAGCCGCCGCGATTGCCGCTGAAGCCTCCGTTGCCGGACGAGCTTTGCCGGGTCACCTGGGCGGTCGCGTAGCGCAGGGACGGGCCGATTTCGTCGACCTGCATCTCGATGACGGTTCGCTGGGAACCGTCCTGCGCCTGGTAGGAACGCTGCTGCAGACGGCCTTGCGCGATGACGCGCATGCCCTTGGACAGACTCTGCGCGCAATGTTCGGCCATGTCGCGCCACGCGGAGCAGCGCAGGAACAGGGCCTGACCGTCTTCGAACTGGTTCGAGTTACGGTTCCAGGTGCGCGGAGTGGAGGCGATCGTAAAGCTGGCGACGGCGGCGCCGCTGCCAATGGTACGAATTTCCGGATCGGCCGTGAGGTTGCCCACCACGGTGATTACAGTTTCACCTGCCATGTCGTTACCTACTTACTTTGCAGCTTAGAAAGCTTGGTTTACTTACTTGCGAAGAATCTTCGTACGGATGACGGATTCGTTCAGGTTCAGCAG
>OMCC01000474.1_pt1 | contig 27003 bp, 20 predicted proteins | sample 1674161 | NCBI WGS metagenome assembly OMCC01 (sample SAMEA103958149, study PRJEB25191) | human gut metagenome | biome: human-associated habitat [ENVO:00009003]; feature: intestine environment [ENVO:2100002]; material: feces | place: Germany | collected 2013/2015 | reverse complement strand
TGATGTTGCCGGGCTTGATATCGCGGTGGATAATGCCCATGCGATGCGAATAGTCGAGCGCGTTAAGCACGCCCAACATCACCTGTTCGCAGTCGCGCTGGCTGAGTGCGCCGTTGACCTTGATGATGTCGCGCAGGGTCTGGCCCTTGACGTATTCCATGACGATGTATGGCAGACGCTCGGCATCGCCGCTTTCGGAAGAAACCAGTTCTTCTCCCGAATCGTAGATGTTCACGATGTTCGGGTTGTTCATCTGGGCCACGGCGTGTGCTTCGCGGCGGAAACGGGCCAGGAAGATGTCGTCGTTGGCCAGATCGGCGCGCATGATTTTCACGGCCACGGTACGGCCCAGACGGGTGTCGAGGGCCACGTGGACCTCGGCCATGCCGCCACGACCGATGAGCTGGCCAAGCTGGTAGCGTCCGCCGGCCAATGCGGTGGGCATACTGGTGCTCATTGCTTATTCCCTCCCAATCTTGAGGCCGGGGCCTCCAAAACAATGCGTGGCGTGCTGGTCACTCGGCGCGGCAGTCGATTGCCGGACGTGGCCATGGCGGTGTCGGCCATTTCGGTCTGCTGATCCAGCAGACGGCGTTCGATGCGTGCCAGCGTACGGGACACCACCAGCGCGTCTTTCGGGCGATCCAACGGGTCCTTGGCCAGCATTGACATGACAAATTCGCGTAACTGGACGTCCACCGAGTCCGGCAGCGGAGGCACGGGATTGTTCACGTGCGCTGCGGCGATATCGACCGGAGTGGTGCCGGTGAACGGACGATGCCCGGCAAGGCCCTCGTACGCCACTACGCCCAGTGAATAGATGTCCGATTGCGGCGTGGCCTGCTGGCCCTGCGCCTGCTCGGGGGAGATGTATTGTGCGGTGCCCACCACCATGCCGTCCTGGGTGATCTGGCCCTGACCCGTGGAGTAGCTCACACCGAAATCGGTGATTTTCACTTCGCCGGTGTCGGAAACCATGATGTTGGCCGGCTTGACGTCACGATGAATCACGCCGTGCGAGTGGGCCACGAACAGGCCTCGCGCGGTCTGAATCAGGATGGGCAGCAGTTCGATGGGATCCATCGCGCCCTTGCTGTGGAACAGGTCCGCCAACGATTTCGAGGGGACGTATTCCATAATCAGAAAGCCGATGCCGTCATGCTCGTAGTATTCGAACAACGCAGCGATATTCGGATGCGCCAGATTGGCGGAATTATGGGCTTCGGCACGCAGGCGGCGCAGCTTGGCCTCGGCGTTGGTCATGTCCGAGCGCAGCGCCTTGATGGCCACTTCACGGCCGAGCTGAATATCGTAGCCTTTCCAGACCTCGCCCATACCGCCTTGCGCAAGACGCGAATCAAGACGATATCGGCGGTGAATAAGCTGTCCTTCGATAAGTTTCACTGCTGCAAAGCCTCCTGCATCATCGCGCGCATGATCGGGCCAGCGGCGAGCGAACCGTACACATCTGTGTTATGCACCAACACCGCGACGGCGATTTGCGGATCGTCCGCCGGCGCGAAACCGATCACCCAGCCGTCGATGGCAGAGTTGTCGGTACCGATTTGTGCGGTACCGGTTTTGGCCGCCACCTTGATGCCGTCGATGGCCAGCTGCGGATTGGCCTCGGTCACCACGCTTTCCATCATCGTGGTGAGCTTGTCTGCGGAATCCTCGCTGAATGCGTTGGCCATGGTCTGCGGCTTGGTCTGCGAAAGCACGGTGAGATCGGCGGCGCGCACACGATCGACCAGCGTGGGCTGCATCAGTTTGCCGTTGTTGGCGATTGCCTGCGCGACCATCGCCATCTGCAATGGCGTGGCCGTGGTGTCGCCTTGGCCGATGGACGCCAGCGCAAGCTTGTCGTCGGTCGGATCAGAGGGGAATGTGGACGCGGTGGCCGTCATCGGGGTGCCCGTGGATTCGGTGCCGTCAATGGTGATGGTGCTGCCGAAACCAAGCTTGGTGGCCATGTCCGAAACCTTGCTCGCGCCGAGTTTCACGCCAAGCTGGGCGAACGCGGTATTGGACGACCATGCGACGGCCTCTTGCAGGGAGATCTGCCCGTTTACGCCATCGGCCTGTGCCTCGGCGTTCGGCAACTGTGTGGCGGTTCCCGGCAAGGTATAGCTGGAGCCCGCAGGAATCTTCGTGTCCGTCTGATAATCGCCGGTTTCCAGCGCAGCCGAGGCGACGATGGTCTTGAACGTGGACCCTGGTGGGTACAGCTGCGAGGTGGCGCGGTTGATTAGAGGGCTATTTTGGCCCGCAGAAAGTTCGTTGTAGGCCTGAGACGCGGCTTTGGTGTCATGGGTCGCCAGTTTGTTCGGATCATAACTGGGCGTGCTCACCATGGCGAGGATACGGCCGGTGTTGACTTCGATGGCCACCGCCGCACCATCGCGCGTACCGAGCTGATCGTAGGCAACCTGCTGCAGCTTGGGGTCGATGGAGGTTTCGATGGACGCGCCCTGATTCGTAGTGCCGGTGAGCATGGCCTTGGCCCGCTGCCAGATCAATGAATCGGCCTCACCGTTGAGCAGCATGCTGCGGGAGGCTTCCAGGCCGCGATCGGCGGTCTGGTTGATGGAGAAGAAGCCGGTGACCGGAGCATACAGAGGACCGTTGGAATAGGTGCGCAGGTATTTGAACGCGTCGTTGACCGGTTCGGATTTGGCCATGACCGTGCCGTCCGAGGCCAGAATGGCACCGCGGTAGGCACCGAGCTGGTGGTACAGCGAACGGGCGTTGCGCGGATCGTTGTTCAGCGCGTTGGCCCGTACCGCCATGATGATGGTGGACGACAGGCCGAGAATCACGAACAGCGCTACCACGGCGGTGAAAAGCTGACGAAGATATTTGTTCATACGCGAGTGCCTCCGTTAACGGGAGGAAGCGGGGGAATCGTACCGGTAGGCGTGTACGGTTCATCGGCGCCGGCATACGCCGGAGTGGTGGCATCCACAATGGGCTCGGCGATGGGGGCCGCAGCAGAGCCCGCAGAGGTCACAATTGCGGGCACTTCGGGTGCCTCAAGTGTGTCTGGCGCGTGCTTGGTGATGTCCACAATGGGGTCGTCAAACGATTCCGCCTCGGACTGCGACGCCGTAGCCGACGCGCTGCGAGGCTGAACGATCGGCTCAGTGGCGCGGGCCCGGGCCTCAAGTTCCTTGTTGCGCAGCACGGCCAAAGCCTCGTACTGGAACGTATCCGAGGTCAGCTCCGGCTCGGGCGCATTGGCCGAGTTCGAGATGATGATGAGCAGGGTCGCGAGAATATAGTTGGCGATCAGACTGGAGCCGCCGGCCGCCATATAGGGCAGGGTCAGACCGGTCAGAGGAATCACCAGCGTGATGCCGCCGACCACGGTGAACACCTGGAAGGCCATGGTGAACACCAGTCCGGAAGCGAGCAGCTTGCCGAAGCCATCCTTGATTTTCATGGCGGTGATAAAGCCGGAGGCAATGATGAGCAGGTAGAGCATCAAAATGGCCAGGACGCCCATCAGACCGAGTTCCTCGCCCAGAGAGGCGTAGATGAAATCGGAGTTCGCAAACGTAACGAGCGAAGGATGGCCTTGGCCGAGACCGGTGCCGAGCATGCCGCCTGATGCCAGGCCGAAAATGCCGGTGACCAGCTGCCAGGAGCCGCCGGGGGTCTTGTTGTATTGCTCGTTGCTGAACGGGTGCAGCCAGGCATCGACTCGCTGACCCACGTGGCTGAACATGCCTGCGGCCAGCACGGCACCCGCGGCGAACGCGATCAGACCGATGATGATCCAGCTTTTACGGCCGGTGGCCGTGTACAGCATGGCCACGAACATGGCGAAGAACATAAGCGAGGTGCCCAGATCATGCTGCATGATGAGCACGCCCATCGAGGCGATCCACACCACGATGATCGGGCCGAGATCCTTGATACGCGGCAGCTGCAGACCGAGCATCTTCTTACCGCCCACGGCCAGCTGGTCGCGATGGTCGAACAGGTAGGCGGCGAAGAAGAACGCAAGGAACAGCTTGGCGAACTCGCCCGGCTGGAACTGGCCCAGTCCCGGAATCCTGATCCAAATGCGCGCGCCGTTCACTTCCTGACCGACAAACGGCAGCATCGGGGCGAGCAGCAGCACCAAGCCCACCACCATCGACACGTAGGAGAAGCGCCGCAGCACGCGGTAGTCCTTCAGGAAGATGATGAGCAGCGCGGAAAGCACGATGGCGATGCACAGCCAGATCAGCTGACGTTGGGCAACCGCCCAACCTTCGCTCTGGTCGATGCGGGCGATCATGGTCACGCCAGTGGCGGTCAGCAGTAGCACGCAAGGCAGAATCGACTGGCTGGCGTACGGCTGGAAGCGCACAATCAGCCCCCACAGCACCAGAAACAGCACTACGACCAATGCCAGCATGCCGGCGTATTGCATAGGGAATTCGCCGGCGGTGCGCTGGAACATCTGGATGAACGCCAACGCACTGATTGCCATGGCAATCAGCAACAAAGAAATCTGACGTAGACGGGTAGCGATCATTGAGAATCTCCCGTGGCCGCGTTGTCGGCCGCTCCGATACCGGATTTATCCGAGGAATCGGATGAGCTTGACGAACCGGACTTGTCTGACGAGGAGCCGGACTGGCTGGACGAATCCTCGGTGCCGTCCTTGGAATCGCTCTGGGAACTGTCTTTGGAACTGTCCGGGGAATTGGACGCCTCGGCCTTCTTGGCGGCGTCGGCTTCCTGCTGCTTGGCCAGTTTGCGCATTTCGGTGCGGATAATACCCACATGCGACTGCGCTTCGTCCAACGAACCGACTGTGATGCCTTGGCTCAGCTGGTCACGCCATGTCTGAGGCAGGTCCGCGGTGGCGATATTGGTGGTCTGCACTTCGTGCGAAAGCTCAAGTCCAAAGAGATTGGTCGGCACGCCACGATAAATGGCTACGGTGCCGTTGCTATCTCCCACGTAGTAGTGCGTCTGGCTCCACGTGTACGCGCCCCAGCCGGCGCCGGCCAATGCCAGCACGGCAAGAATGCAGGTAATAATCACCGCAAGCTTATTGCGGCGCTTCTTGGTGCGCGTGGCCTTCTTCTGCTCGACCTGCTCATCGCGGATGGCTTTGGCCACATCCGGGTCGTTGGGGTCGGCGGACAGGCGCCCATCCGGCTTTTGCACCACCGGAATCTCACCGGTATCGGGATTGGCTCGTTCACCGGTCTCCTCGCGGACGGTGGACGGCTGCACCACGCGTGTGGACGACGGTTTGGCCGTGGTTTGCGTGGTCTCCGCCTCGTGCGCGCTGGCGGGCTGAATCAATGCTGCGGCGCGCTGGGCGGGGGAATCATCCTCACGCAGTGCGGGCGCGGTAGCCACCGGCTCGTTGACGATGTCGGCAATCGGCTCAAGATTACGGCTGGCGGCACCGCCGACCAACGGCGTTTGGTGCGGCAGGTCGAACGCATCGGCATCCAACGCCAACGTGGCATCCGCAATAACGGCCGTGACATTATCGGTGCTGCCCGCCCGCAGTGCCATCTGCACCAGACGCTGCGCGCATTCGCCCTGATCGGACAGCGTGGTCATCGTCTCTTCGATGGTGGAATCTTCCAGCACACCGCACAGGCCGTCCGAGCACAGTAGCCAACGGTCGGCGGGGTGGGCTCGGCGAACCGAAATATCCGGGCGCGGGTCAATGTCAAAGTCGCCAAGCACGCGCATCACGACGTTGCGCTGCGGGTGGTTCTTGGCTTCGGACGGGGTGATACGACCGGTGTTGATGAGGTGCTGCACGTAGCTGTGGTCGCACGTGATGCGGCTCAGGCGTCCGTCGCGCAGCAGGTAGGCGCGCGAATCGCCGATATGGGCGATGACCCAGTAGCCGGCCACCAATGCCACTGCGGTAACGGTGGTGCCCATGCCGGCAAGCTTGCGTTCGCGCTTGGCCTTGCCGACGATGGCGTCATGCGCGGCCATAACGGAGGTTTCCATCATGCGGGAGATCGTCTCGACGTTGCCACCGGTGTCATCCTGCTCGATGTGGGCCAGCGACCGGATGGCGATGGAGGATGCCGTATCGCCGCCGGCGTGACCGCCCATGCCGTCGCACATGACGATGAGATGCTCGCCGGCGAAGGAGGAATCCTGATTGTTCGCGCGCACGGTGCCCACATCGGACACCGTGGTGGAATACAGGAACAGCGGTTGTGAAGCGGCGGATTTTGGCATGCGGCTACCTCAGTTCGAAGGTGGTGGCGCCGATGCGCACAGGAATACGAGCGGGCAGAATGGTGGGGCGGTTGATGCGCTGCTGGTTGACCACGGTGCCATTGGTGGAGTTCAGGTCTTCAATGGCCCACTGCCCGGAGCGCGTGTCACGGTAGACACGGGCATGGTGGGAAGACACGAATTCGTCATCGAGCACCACGGTGTTCGAGGCGGCGCGGCCAAGCGTGATGTCGGCTTCGGCCAGCGGCACGGAGCTGCCGGCAAGCGGACCATCGATGATGACCAACAGGGTAGGCTGCGCCGAGGCGGCGGACGACGCGGAAGCGCTGGGCTGGCGATGCGGGCGCGGCGCAGCTGCCTGCGGCGTTTCGGCCTTGGCCTTATGCACTTCACGCTCACGGCGACGACGCGCGCGCGAAGGTCGCGGACTGAACGTCTCGATGTCCTTGCGCAGCGAACGTACGGCCAGCCAGATGAATATCCACAGCAGGATCAGGAATCCATACTTGAGCAGGGCGAATGTCAGTTCGGTCATAAGTGGACGACTTTCGGGCGTGTGCTCGACTACTCCTGGGCTTGGGCGGAGGCCCAGTACAGGATGCGGGTACGGCCGATGGTGATGGTGTTGCCGTCGAGCAGCGTGGCGGCGGGCACTTGGTGGCCCTCCACGTACGTGCCGTTGGTCGAACCCAGGTCGCGGGCGATCACGCCGTTATCCGTGATGTCGATTTCCAGGTGCTTGCGGGAGATGCCCGGATCGTCGATGACGATATCGCAACCGGAACCGCGGCCGATTACCGTCTTGTCTTTGGTGAGCAGGTACTGGTTGCCGTTCACCTCGAGCACCGGGCTATCCTCGGTCTGCGCATCGGTGGTGACCGGCACGGCATTGCCCTGCACGGATTCGGAGGTGAGGTTGAAGTTGCCCTTGGACAGGTCAAGGTCTTCCTCGAAGATCACGATCACCGGGCCCACGAAGGCGTAATGCTGGCTCTTCGCGTACTCGGTGAGGTTATCGGCCAGTTCGTTGGCCAGGGTCTCGCTACCCCATGCCTCGATACGGTCGAAGTCAGGAGTACTGAGCTTGAAACGGTATTCATTCGGGGCCACCGTGCGGTCACGGCCCACGGGCATGGCCTCGGCGTCAATCTCGCGCTCCAAGGCGCTGGAAAGATCGACAGGCTGCAGGTCTTTGGAGCCAAACTTGGCGAATACTCCGTTGACTGCACCCTCCACGCTTTTTTCAAAACGGTCGAGAACGCTCATAGTCCTCCCTTTCTAATCTTCACCCATCCTACGCGGTGATGGGAATATGAGACAAAAAACCGGTCTTTCACGTGACGATGAGTGCAAAATATCCAAAAATTCAGGGCGGAAATGGGTGCGGCGCACCACCCGAGGTGCTTTACCGGTGGAGCACCTCGGGTGGGATGCGCGTGTTATCGATTTGTCAGGCCAGCGCGTCGCGCAGGAAATCGCGCTGGAGGGTGAGCAGGTTTTCGGCCACGGTCTCGTCATTGGTCATATGGGTGATGCCCGTCAACGGCAGGAAGGTGTGCGGGCGACCCGCCGCCATCAGGGCTTGCGAGAGGCGCAGGCTGTGGGCGATGGTGACGTTGTCGTCGGCGAAACCGTGGATCAGCATAAGCGGGCGCTCGAGTTTCGGTGCGTCCTGCACGATGCCGTTGCGGTAGTAGACATCCGGGTCGAGGCCCAGATAGCGCTCGGTGTAGTGCGTGTCGTACAGCGTCCAGTCGGTGGGCGGGGCGCCGGCGCACGCGGCCTTGAACACGTTCGGCGCGTCCAGCACGGCCAGTGCGGACAGGAAGCCGCCGTACGACCAGCCGATCATGCACACCTTGTCGAGGTCCGGCATGGGAATCGCCTCCCGCTGGCGGGAGGTGGCGCGAAGCGCCGGTGGGTGGTTCTCGGCGTCTGCCTGATCGCCCGCAGCCGGCTGTGCCGCACGTGATTCCACATCGGCGTTGAGCCGGGCGACGGCCTCGGGCAGGGCGTTGACGGCCTCGACCTGATCGGCCAGCGTTACGTCCTTCATATCCTCGAAGATCTCGCGGTCCCATGCCGGGCCGCGGCCGGTGGTGCCACGGCCGTCTGCCGTGACCACCAGGAAGCCTTGGTCGGCCCACCACTGGCCCTCCCAGTAGAAGGACTGCGAGGCGATGACCTGCTGGAAGCCGGGCCCGCCGTACGGCTTCATCAGCACCGGCAGCTTCTCGGCGTGCGCGTACGGGCTTTCCGGGCTCGGCGCGATGATCGCCGTGTACAGCTGGTGCTCGCCCAGTCGCGTAAACGTGACGTTCGGTGTAAAGCCGGGTTCGGCCGCCGTGGACGCGATAGTGGCGCTCTGTTCTCCCAGAATATGCCGCATCTGGGCGCGGGCGGAACGCATATCGCGGCCGGAGACCACGATGCCGCGCTCGCCGCGCGAGGCGGTCCACTGGCCGGGATCGGTCGTGACCGGCGTGATCGTGCCGTTGTAATCGATACTCACCACGTCGAAACTGCGGGCGTCGTGGTCGCCGAATACGGACTCGGTGGCGGCCGCATCGGCCCAAGCGTCCGGCACCTCAGGCGCGATTTCGGGCGCGCGCTGCACCACGGCCAGCACATCCTCGTCGGTCACGGCGAGCACCGTGCGCACGTTCCAGCCAGCCGGCGTGAACGGGCGGCCGTCCATTGTCAGACGGTTGGTGTCCGTGGCCATATCGTTGAGCGAGCACACCAGACGACCATCCGGCGTGTAGGCGGGCGTGCCGTGAACCAGGTCGATCCACTGCTCGTTCGCGTGCTCCTCAAGCACGCGCGTGGCACCCAGCGCGGCCCCATCCGCCTCGACCGCCACCTCAAGCACCTGATCGCGGGTCTGGCGGCGGTTCTGCACCAGCACCAGCGGATCGTGGCCGCGACGCCAGTTCACGGCGGCCACATACTCGTACGCCTCGCGATCCCAATCCACATCGGCGTTGCCGGTGATGCCCGCGTACCGGTCGTTCTCATCGAACGCCAGCGTGATCACGGTCAGGTACACGTCGGCGTTGCGGGTCAGCGCGCGCGGGTAGCGGCGGCCGGCGTCCGGCTTCTCGGGGTCGGCCGGATCGCTGATGTACCAGGTCGGCTCGTCGGCGGTGTCGAAAGACTCGAACAGCACATGCTGCGAATCCGGGGCCCACCAGAAACCGTCGTACCGGTCCATTTCTTCGCCGGCCACGAACTCGGCCAGACCGATTTTCCACGTGTTTTCGGCCGGATTGCCGTCCTCATCCTCCACGCTCACGCCGTAGACCGCGGTGATGCGGTCACCTAGCTCGCCGCCGATATCGACCAGCATCAGGTAGCTGCCCGTGGTGTACAGCACATGTTCGCCATCCGGGGCGATGCGCGGGTTCAGCACCGGCGTGTACATCGCCGGGTCCTCATCGAGCCATTCGCCGGCCAGTTCACGGGTGTGCGGCTCGGGTGCGCCGGTCTCGTCATTCCAACCGATGTCGGTCAGGAACAGGCGGCCGTTGATGGTGAACACGATGCGATTGCCGTCGTCATCTGCGGAGTATCCGACGATGCCGGTGCCGCCTTCGCGCGCACGCTCGCGGCGGGCCTTCTCCTCGGCCGGCACGTCCTCGCTGTCGGCGGTTGCGCCCAGCAGTTCGCGCGGGTCGGCCAGCTTGGTCTCATGGTGTTCGCCGGACTCGTCGAACCAGCTCAGCCACAGTGCGGTCACCAGATCCTCGGGGCCGTCGGAGCGCAGGAACAGGGCCCGCGAGCCGTCGCCCACGGTCTGTGCGGAGCGCGGTGCGCCGCAGCCGAAGCGCAGCGTGCGCGCCCGGAGGCGTGGGAAATGCTTGATTGCGTCATTGACATCATTGGTTTCGCTCATACCTCACAACCTACGCGCCTGTGCGGTCAGTGGCGCGCAGGCTTGCGACGCATTCCCGGGAATGTGTCGTGGTGTGGGTGCGAGGTGTGGGCGTGAGGCTTGTCCTAAGATGGGAGCCATGCAGGTGACGATGATCGACGAAAACAAGTACGCCGAAACGATGACCGACGTGGTGCTGCCCGCGCTCGAACAATGCTGCGAGGAGGGCTGGTTCGATCCGTCCGCCGCCGAACGTTCGGCCGGGATCGAGCCGCTGTCCGGCATTATGGACACCGGCGGCCGCTCGGGCCAGCTGCACTACCTGTGCTACGACTCCGCCAAATTCGACGCGATTCGCGAGCAAGGCGCCACCGCCACCTTCCGCGGGGCCATCGTCATCAGCCACGGCTTCACCGAGTTCGCCGAAAAGTACGACGAGCTCGTCTGGTACTTCCTGCTTGCCGGCTACTCGGTGTGTGTACTCGAGCATCGCGGCCACGGCAAGTCCGCGCGCGACGTGGACAACCGCTGCATGGTGTGGATTGATGACTGGCAGCGCTACGTGGCCGATCTGGCCGGCTTCGCCGAAACCATCGGCCAGCAGTACGCGGCCGGCATGCCGCTGAACCTGTTCTGCCATTCGATGGGCGGCGGCATCGGCGCGGCCGTGTTGGAGCGATACCCCACCCTGTTCGACAAAGCGGTGCTCTCTGCCCCGATGATCGCCCCCGCCACCGGCATGCCGCTGGGCGTGGCCCGTGTGCTGGTCGGCGCGCTGTGCGGACTCGGCTTCGGCAAGAAGCGCGTGTTCGGGCAGTCGGGCTTCACGCCGGAATTCTCGATGGAAGGCAACGAGGGCGCTTCCGAAGCGCGTGAACGCTGGTACTTCAAGCTGCGTTGCGAGAATAGCGAATACCAGACCTACTGCGCGGCGTTCGAATGGGTGCGCCAAGCGTTGAAGCTCAACCGGGCCATACTGAATCCGTCCGCCTGCGCCGAAGTGGAGACGCCGGTGCTGCTCTTCCAGTCCGGACGCGACATCTGGGTACTCAATAAGCCGCAGAATCACTTCGTCCAACTGGTCAAGGACGGCGGCGGCGAGGCGAACATCGTGCGCTTCCCCGAATCGCGCCACGAAATCTTCTCCATGCCCAACAGCACTTACAAGCCCTACCTCGAAAAGATCCTCGGCTTCTACGACGACCCCATGATTGCCTGCGCCGCGTACTGATGTAGCTCTTCACCCATTGTTCACCGTGCGGTCACCTTGTGGCCCGGCCCGCTTTAGATGGCGGGAGAGCCATGGAATTATGGGCATAATGTCTTCTCTCCGCCGCCGCGCCGCCGCGGTTGCGGCCGCGGCATGTGCCGGCGTGCTCGCGTTGACCGGTTGCACGGCGTTCAATAATTCCGATGACGGCACAGCGGACGGCAACGGCACGTCCGCCACCACGCAGACCTTCCAGCCGTCCGGCGGCAAACCGACTGCCACCCTGAGCATTGCCTCCGGCTCCGAAAACAAGGAAGTCGCCGTCGCCATCCAGAAAGCGGCCGACCAATCCAACGTAGCCGTGACGATGCACTACATGGGTTCGCTGGAGATTATGAACGCGCTCAAGGCCGGCGGCCAGGATCACGACGCCGTCTGGCCTGCCTCCTCGATGTGGATTTCGATGGGAGACACCAAGCACATCGTCAAAGACGCGGCCAGCACCTCCACCACGCCGATCGTGTTCGGCATCGCCAAATCCAAGGCCGTCAAACTCGGCTGGGCTGACGACACCGGCGCCACCAAGCCCGTCTCCACCGCGGACATCCTCGCCGCGGTCAGCGACGGCAAACTCACGTTCTCCATGACCTCCGCCACGGTGATCGACAGCGCGCTCAACGTCTACCAGACCGCGCTCAGGAAGCCCAGCTGGACCATTTGGGTGGTCGATTACTCCGGTTCGATGTCTGGAGAGGGCAAGAACGGCGTGGTCAAAGGCCTGAACGCGGCGCTCGACCCGGACCAGGCCAAGAAGTCGTACATCGAGCCCGCCAGCGGCGACGTGAACATTCTCATCCCGTTTGAAACCGAGGCCCACCGCCCGGTCAAGGCCACTGGCACAAGCACCAGCGACCTGCTGCATGAGGCCGATGCCACCGATGCCAGCGGCGGCACCGATATCTATGAAGGCCTGCTGAGCGCGCTCGACGAGCTGCCCAGCGAGTCGGAAGCCTCGCAATACACCACCGCCATCGTGCTCATGACCGACGGCCGCTCCAACTCCGATCATCAGGATGAATTCGAAAGCGCCTATAAGTCGCGCGGCCGTGATCTGCCGATCTTCTCCATCATGTTCGGCGATGCCGATCCCAGCCAGCTGAAGTCTCTCGCCACCCTGAGCAACGCCAAGGTATTCGACGGCCGCTCCGGCGACCTCGCCGCCGTCTTCCGCCAAGTCAAGGGCTTCAACTGATGCTCCAGGTAATCTGTGGATTCGTTGTCGGACTGCTGCTCGCCGGGCTCGGTTTCGGACTGGTCGGCGGCGGAGTGCCCGGCCTGATCGTGGCCGTGGTACTGGCCGCACTTGGGTATATCGCCGCCTCCACGCTCACCGAGCCGGAGCGACGCATCGGCAAAATGCTGGTTTCCGCCTTGCCCAACGGTCAGAAGACCGCCGATACGATCGACGCGGCGAACGCTCGACTCAACTCGATCGCCATGCTCACCAAGCAAGTACGTGACCCAGCCGTCAAAGCCGAAGCCAACGACTTCATCGCCGCTACCAAAGATTTAGTGCAATACGTGACCCGAGACACCTCCGCCTACCCGACGTTGCGCCACTACATCACCGTGTACGGCGAGCAGACCGAGAAACTGTTGCGCTCCTACGTGGACGTGGAAAGTTCCGGCGCACGCGATCAGATAGCCACGGCACGAATCGAAACCATCGAGGCGCTGCAAGTGCTCGAACAGACCGCCGCCGGCGAACTCAGCCGGGCGGTAAGCGCCAAGACGTTGGGCATTACGGCCGACTCCGACGCCATCCAACGGTTGGCCCGCATGGATGGATACGACGACGTCGCACCTTCGCCTGTGCCTTCCTCGGCTGCTGATGAAGGACGGCATGCACCCAGTCAGACTCCATCTGGCGGCCCGGCTCACCAGTCGGACCAGAAAACGGACGCACAATGAAACTCTCCAAATCAAAAATCATCGGACTGATCGCCCTGCTTGCGGTAGTGGGCGTGGTCTGCGGCACGCTGGTGTGGCGGCAATCGCAACCAGCACCGGCCGAACCGACCGAACAGGTGAGCATCACCGGCTACCTGGGCGGCGAGAAAATCGGCCTGTTCGATGACGCCAAGTTCAAGGCGCTCGCCGCCAAGCAAGGCATTGCCATCGACTATCGCAAGGCCGGATCGCCGGCCATGATGGATACGGACCGGAAAGGCATGGGTTACCTGTTCCCCTCCTCGCGCGCGGCCGTCGAATACGGCAATGCGAAAGGCGTCAAGGCCCCCCAAAGCGACATCGTCTTCAACTCACCGATTGTGCTATACACGCACAAGGCCGTGGCGGACGGGCTCGTGAACGGCGGACTTGTGACCAAGGACGATTCTGGCGCGTACCACATGGATATGGCCAAAGCCGTGGACGCGATGGTCGCCAACACAACCTGGGCCGACGTCGGATACACGGCAGGCTACGGGCAGTTCCGCATCGACTCGACCGATCCGGTGAAGTCGAACTCAGGCAACGAATACGCGGCGCTTCTTGCCACGGTGCTCAACGGCGGGCAGCCGGCCATGGTCGATTCGGTGGCGCGCGACGGCAAGACCATCGCCTCCATCTTCGCCAAATCCGGCTGGATGGAGACCTCTTCCGAGGATTCGTTCAACCAGTTCCTGACCTTGGGCGTGGGCTCCAAGCCGATGATGGTGGGCTACGAATCGCAGCTGCTTGATTTGGCCGTGAACCAGCCGGATGCGTTCAAGCAGATCAAGGACGACGTGGTCATCGTCTACCCGACGCCGACCGTGTGGAGCACCCACACGCTGATGGCCTTGGACGAGAAAAGGCGGCACACTGCTGAACCTGTTGAAAACACCGGCGGTGCAGAAGCTGGCGTGGGAGCGCCATGGCTTCCGCGCGGCCAACTTCGCCGGCACCGATTCGATCAGCCGATTCGGCGTGGCCGGCACGCTCGACCAGATCCCGGCCGTATCCGAACTGCCCAACAACGATGCCATGCAACACCTCATCACCACCCTCCAATCCGCGCAAGCCAAACTCGTGGCCGACATCTCCATGTACGACACGATGTACACGCAGAACGCCCAGCAATACCGCGAGCTGAAAATGACCGTACTGGCCGGCAAGAAGGCGCTCGCCGACTTCAACGCCAACCAGCTGCCAGCGCTGGAGGCCGAGGCCGCCGCCAGTGGCGACGCCATGCAGGCGCAAGTGCTGAAGAACTTCAAGTCCAAGCTCGACCGTTTTGCCAAGCGACTCGACGACCTCGACCGCATCAGCGTGGTTACCTTGCAGACCGCGCCGCAGATCAAAATCATCCAGAACGCGGACCAGACCATCGTGGACAAGATCGACACCACCATCTCCACCACGATTCCGGTGTGGAAGAGTCAGATGGTGATCGCGCTGGGCCTGTCCAACCAGCGCAAGGTTCTCGACCTGCAGAACAAGGCCGACGATGTGACCAACAAGCTGCTGGCGCGTAACGCGGCCGCCCTGCACAAGGGTGCAGTGGACGCGGAAAAGGCCAACCAGCGTTCCGTGGTGGAAATCGACACGCTGGAGAAGATCAACGCCGAACTCATCGCCACCCTGAAGGAGACCGTGCAGATCCAGAAGGAAGGCGAGGCCAACCGCGAGGCCGCCCAGGTCAAGATGCGCCAAATCGAGTCCGACCTCAAAAACGCCTTGCTCGAAAACGCCCAGCAGATGTGAGCCGTTCGCGCGCCAGCATGCTCCCGTTGGCGGAGTTTGCGGGAACGTGCAACCATGCTCCCGTTGGCAGAGGTATATGAGTACGCCTACTGGTGTGCGTATATATGCTCCCGCTGGCGGGAGCTGGCAGCCGTAAGACTGGCTGAGGGTGGTCACGGCGCTCGGCTCGGCCGGCTTTACCGGCAGCCATTCCCGCCGCAATTTCTCTGTGGGCATAATCCCGGAATGATTGCCGCGCTCGGGAATTGGATGAAGTGAAGGTTAAAGGTTGAGAGCCCGGGAGGGTTCCGGAACCGGCCACGATAACCGCTGCTAGCCCCGCGATACGGGTTGGCGGCCGGCAGCCAAGCCGATTCTCTCCTAATCAAGGAGTACCGATTATGGCAATGTTTCCGGCTTTGATGAATGACACGATGTTCTCGGATCTGTTCGATGATCCGTTCTTTGAGGGTTGGCGCAACACGGACAACACGATGAGTGCCGTAATGCCCGCCAACATGATGACTACCGATGTGCGCGAGACCGACAAGGGTTACGACGTCGACATCGATATGCCTGGCTTTAAGAAGGAAGATATCAACCTTGAGCTCAACAACGGCTATCTGACCGTGTCCGCCTCGCGTTGCAGCGAGCATGAGGACAAGGCTCCGGCCGCTGAGGACGAGGCTTCCGACAGCAAGTGTGCTTGCGCGTCCGATTCGGGCAAGTGGCTGCGTCGCGAACGCTACATGGGCTCCTGCTCGCGTAGCTTCTACGTTGGCGAGGACGTGAAGGAGTCCGACATCCACGCCAGCTACCGGAACGGCACGCTGTGCATCCAGGTTCCGAAGATGCAGGCCCAGCCGCAAGTCGAGTCCAAGCACCAAATCGCGATTGAGGGCTGACGATACTTGATTCGTCCCGAAGTCCCGCTTCGAGTAGCTTTGCCCCCTCTGACGAGGGGGCTCCCGCGAAGCGGGTGGGGGAGAGATAAATCGTAACCAAACCATGCTTCCCACGCCGTCTGCCCTACGCTTTCAACGCCGACTAACCTGACAGACGGCGGGAAACATAGCCAATGCAAATGCCGGGTAGGGATTTACCCTACCCGGCATTTTGCTGTTTCAATCACCGAACCCCACCCTGTTCGCGCGCCGGTCGCGTGCCGTTCTGCCGCTGTACACATCCGATGGGTAGAGTGACTTCGAAACGATGCGAGAGAGGCGGACATATGGCGAACGGCGCACAGAACGCAAGCGGCACACCGGCACCGGCGGCAAGCCATTCCGGCGGCCACGTCGTATCCGCGCGCGCCACGACCATCGGCCTGATGGCAATCCTGCTGTGGAGCTTCATGGCCGGCACCGTGCGCATCGTCTCCGAAAACTTCGGCGCCACGCTTGGCTCGGCCCTGATCTACACGGTCGGCGGCATCCTGCTGCTGATGTTCCGGCGCCCGGCCCCGATTCGCGAGTTCCCCAAGAAATACCTGATTATCGGCGGCCTGTTGTTCGTATTTTACGAATCGTCGATATCCCTCTCGCTGGGTCTGGCCTCTACCGACGCATCCTCGGTGGAAGTGAGCCTGGTCAACTATCTGTGGCCCACGATGATGGTGCTGCTGTCGGCGGGCGTATCCCATCGCAAGCACGCGGTCGTCAAGGTGCTGCCGGGCGCGATCGTGGCCACTGCCGGCGTGGTGTTGGCGGTCGGCGGTAATTCCGGGCTCGACTGGCATGCGGCCGTGCAGCATATCGCCGCCAACCCTTTGCCCTATGCGCTGGCGTTCGTGGGCGCGCTCGCTTGGTCGGTGTACGCGGTGTTCACGCCAGCCATGAGTCATGGGGTGGACGGCACTTCATTGTTCTTCCCCTGCGTGGCCGTGGCGTTGTGGATTATCCACTTCGCGTCCGGGCAGGGGTGGCCGGCCGAGCCTCCGAGTCTGGTCGCATGGCTGTTTGTGTTGATTGCCGCGGCGGCGATTGGCGGTGGTTATGCCTGCTGGGGCTATGGCATTCTGCATGGGTCTATGGAGCGGCTTGCTATTGCGTCCTATGCCACGCCGGTGCTGTCCACCGGGGCCAGTGCGGTGTTGCTGGGTTTGGCGCTGTCGCTGCCGTTTTGGTGTGGCGCGCTGCTGGTGGCCGTCGGATCGGTGCTTAATTACTTGGTCAGTGCGCGCAAATAGCGGGGTGGCTTTGCTCATGGGGCGGTAATAATCCCATGGGGCGGTAAAACCCTCATGGGGCGGTATCCCAAAATGACTTTATTCTGCGGTTTCACAATTTCTTCAAACCGCCCCATGGGCCTTTTACCGCCCCATGGATAAATTACCGCCCGATGGGCAGCAGCAACTTACTCGCCGCGACGCTCGGACGGGCGGCGAATCGGGTCAAGCAGCGTATTCGGATCGGAGATGCCGAACATGCTGCGCCCGCCGGTGGATTCAGGGTGCTTGGCGAGAACGGCCAGCGAAATCGCCCCCGGAATCATAATGATCACCAAAAGGGCCGCCAATCCCCAGTTCACGAAGAATCCGAGCCCCAGTACGATGGCCACCACAACCACCACCGTGACGATAATCGTCAACAGTGCTCGACGTGGGTTGGTTTCCCTGGCCCAAGAGGTGCTGGCTGCGGGTTTTGCTGTTGAACTGGCCGCGGCGTTTGTGGCTGTTGTGCCATCAGCCGTGACGGTCGTGGGCCTTGCCGCCGCGCTCGTCGCGGGGCCAGTAGGGGCGTCAGACACGTTATCGGCGGCATTGCCGGTCGCTGCTGGACGTTGTTCGTTTGCGTGAGTCATATCCACCAGCATATTCCCTGCTTCCGGCTGAAGCTGGGACAAGCCTGCGCGCCGCTAATCCAGCGCCGACACTGGCCTTGAACTGCGGGCGCCAGACCGGATGTGAACAGGCGCTGAACGGAGTCTGGGGAAACCATGAGAACTCGCGACAATTTTTGTGAAATTGGGTGACGCTCTATGAATCGCGCGCTAGTGTTGCGTGAGCTTACAAGGCGAGGAGCCTGGAGCGCGGGGGTGAAGGATGAAGAACTCCGTTTGGAAAACGTTCATGGAATTGTCGCTGGTCCGCGGAATCGTGCCGTGGACCGTGTTCGGACTGACCGCGATCGCGGCAATCATACTGATTATTGGGCTGGCATTGAGCAAGAGCAAGAAGCGCGGCCGCCTGCACCCGCTGATTGTCTCGCTGATTGCCGCCGTGCTCGCCGGCGCGGCTGGACTGCTGGTTGCATGGCTGGTGTCCGACGTGTTTATGGTGTTCGGCGTATCGCTGGGCTGGCCGGTGATCCTCACCGTCGCGGGAGGCTTCGCGGGCCTCGGCTTCGTGCTGGCCGCCGCCGTGACGTTACGGGGGGCCCGTCGCGCACTGGCTGTCGTGCTGGTGCCGCTGGTGCTGGCGTCCACCGCGCTCGGCGTGGACTCGATCTACGGCGAATACCAGACCATCGGCAATCTCGTCGGCTATACGCCATACCCCCCGCTCGGTTCGGTCACCGTGCGCAAAGCCTCGATGAGCGTCGGCGAGTGGCGCGACAAGGCGCGCAAGGGCGCTCTGCCATCCATGCCCGACTCGGGCAGGGTGTTCGCCGTCGACATCCCGAACACCGAATCCAAGTTCAAGGCGCGCAAGGCGATGGTCTACCTGCCGCCCGCCGCGCTGTCCGGCCGCCCGCCGGCCCTGCCGGTGATGGAGCTGCTCGCCGGTCAGCCGGGCAGTCCCGGTCGCCTCATCGACGCCGGCAACATCGCCGCCACGATGAACGCTTACGCCGCCGAACACGATGGGCTGGCGCCGATCGTGCTCGCACCCGACCAGAACGGTTCGGCCATGCACAACAGCCTGTGCGCCGACACCACCCGAGGCAACGCCGAAACCTACCTCACCAAAGACGTGGTGAACTGGGCCACAACGACGCTGCCGGTAGCCAAGTCGGCCCGTATGTGGGCGATGGGCGGGTTCTCGCAAGGCGGCACCTGCACCACGCAGCTGGTGCCGCGTCACCCCGACATCTACGGCGCGATGCTGCCGGTGGATGGCGAGCTTGAGCCGACCGATGGCAGCGTCGAGACGATGGTCCGGCGATATTTCGCCGGCGACCGCAAGGCCTACGACGGGCAGGTGCCGGTCAACGCCATCGCCGCCACCGGCACGGCCGACCAGGCGCTGTTCGCCGGCGCCGGCAAAGGGGATCGGAAGTCGGTCGCCAACATGCGCACCATCGCCGCGGCCGCGCGTGCGGCCGGCATGCAGACCACCGAACTGGTCGTGCCCGGCGCCGACCATGACTGGCATGCGGTGCAGGCGGTCTGGAACCCCGGTCTCGACTGGTTCGGCGCGCGAACCGGGCTGGGCGAAATGACGAAATCGTTGGAGGAATACCCACAAGTGGAGGTGTTGCAATGAGCGAAGAACAACAGCACGGGAACGCGCGGCCGGCGGCCATGCCGCAGACTCGGCGGCCCCTGCGGGACGCGGAACCCTCGCGGACGAAGCCCACCACGACCTCCCGAGCCACCAAACCGCATACGGCAAGGTCCAGCCATGCGGCGGAAAGCTGGCGTGAACTGGCCGGTGACGTGCGGCAGTGGGCGGACGACCACCGGCTGGCCATCACTGCCACGGTGGCGCTGGTGGTGCTGAACTTGGTGGTGTGGCTGGTGGTCGCGATGGCCGGATTCGCGTTCCCGCTGCGGCTCGACACCAGCATGGCCGAATTCGATTTCGGCAAACTCTTCTGCACGCTGTTCTTGGCGCGCGGCGTCATCCAGCTCATTCTTGATGCCGTGCTGTGGCTCGTCATGCTGTCAATCGCCGAGCCGTGGCTTGGCCGCGCACGTACCGTCGGCACCGCGCTCGCCTGCGCGCTCGGCGGCGTGATCGTGGGCCTGATCTTGTGTGCGGCGGCCGGATGGCTGTTCCAGGACTCCCAATTCGTCTCCCGCATGCAGTTCGCCCTGAGCCCGCTGGTGTTGCCGGTCGGCGCGCTTATGGCGGCCAGCGCGTTCTGCAGCCATCTGTTGCGGCGGCGTATTCGGCTGATCGGCTACGTGGCGATTCTGGTCGCGCTGCTTTACAGCGGCAATCCTGGCGATTACTGCATTCTCGCCGCCGCGCTGATCGGACACGCGGCCGGCCGCGTGATGGCCGGGCCGCCCGCGCACGCCGAAACCGGCTGGCACTGGCTGCGCAGCACCTCCTTCGAGGCGCGGCGCATGTTCGCGGCCATCGCCGTGGTGCTGGCGCTGGGGCCGATCATCGCCATCACCTCGCATAATCACGCGGGGCCGCTCAGCACAGTCGGCCTGCTCATGAGTCCGGTCTCCGTCGACGACGGCACGCTCGCGCGCTGCCTGGCCGGCGCCACGCACAGCGGCTGCTTCCTGCAATTCGACCTGATGCGCGCCTCGATGCCCGGCGCGGTACTGCGCTCGCTGCTGCCCACCGCCGTGACCCTGGTGCTGGCGTGGGGCCTGTATCGCGGCCGTCGGTTCGCGGCCATGTGTGCCGTGGCCATCAACCTGTTCACGGCGGGCGTTGCCATCGCCTACTACCTGATCGTGCCGCTGAGCTTTGCGCCGGACGGCATGACCTCACTGCTGCAGCACGGCGCGATCACCGCCTGCGTGGCGAACGCCTTGCCGCCGCTGTTCTTTGCCGTCGCCTTGACTGCGGCGTTGAAGCATTTCCCGATTCGCGTCGGCTGGCGGCGACTGATCGGCGGCGTCGGCGCCATCGTGCTGGTTCTGCTGGCGTGCGCCGCCGTGTACCTGATGTACGGCATCGCCCAGCCGGATGAATTCTCGCCGCGTGCCACGGCCTCGTCGCTGTTGGCCGAACTGCCGGGGCGCTTCCTGCCCATCGGCTTCCTGAGCCATATGAAGTTGTCGTTCGTGCCGCGTACCCCGATGGCCTCGATCGTGTATCAGGGCGTCGGCCTGGTGTTCTGGATCGTGGTGCTGGTCGTGGTGATCCGCTGGATGAGCGACGTGAGCGAATCGAACGAGCGGGCGCAGGCACGCGCCGAGCGGCTGGTCGAAACCGGCGGCGAATCGATGAGCTTCATGACTACGTGGGAAGGCAACAGCTACTGGCTCTCGCCCACGGGCAAATCGGCCGTGGCATATCGCGTGCTCAACGGCATCGCCTTGACCTGCACCGGGCCGTTCGGCGAGCCCTCCGAGTGGATGGACGACCTGACCGGCTTCACCCAGTATTGCGTGGAGCGGTCGCTTTCGCCGGTGTTCTACAGCGTGCATCGCGAACAGCGCGACGCGTTGCTGGAGGCCGGCTGGAGCTCCATCGAGGTCGGCAGCGAAATGGTCGTGGACCCGCGCGGCTGGAAGACGACCGGCAAGAAATGGCAGGATGTGCGCACCGCCATCAACAAGGCCAAGCGCGACGGCGTGACCGATGTGCAGTCCACGTTCCTGGAAGCGTCGCTCGATGTGCGCGAGCAGATCGAGGACATCTCCGAGGAGTGGGCGCAGCTCAAGGCGCTGCCGGAAATGAAGTTCACGCTCGGCGGTGTCGAGGAACTGCGCGACCCGCGCGTGCGGCTGCTTTACGCCATCGACGCGGACGGGCGCGTGCTGGGCGTCACCAGCTGGCTGCCCACCTGGCGCGACGGGCGCATCGTCGGCTGGACGCTGGACTTCATGCGCCATCGCACCGACAGTCCCAACGGCATTATGGAGTTCCTGATCGCGCGCATGGCCGAGCGCCTGCGCGACGAGGGGCTTGCGGATCCTGAGCATGCCGTGGAGTTCATGAGCCTGTCCGCGGCACCCTTGGCCGGCATGAACCCCGAGCGAGACAATGCCCGGGAAGGTGGGGTGGCGGCCGGCGAAGGCACGCAGGTGCTCCAACACGCGCTGCAGATCGTGGCCGACTGGATGGAACCCGCCTACGGCTTCCACTCGCTGTTCAACTTCAAGCGCAAGTTCCAGCCCGCCGAAGCGCCGGTCTACGTGTGCTACCCGGACCCGGCGGCGTTGCCGCAGATCGGGCTCGCGGTGGTGCGCGCCTATGTGCCCAGCGTGACGCCCGCCGAAGTGGCCGGCATGCTCAGTACGCTGCGGTCGTAGGGTGCGGGGCGGACCCTGACAATTGTGCTCGCGGTTGAGGCTCTAGGCCGTTTGCCTGTTCGTTCACGTACGGACACGGAGACTGACCGATTCGAGCCCAAGATGGGGCTATCTGCTTTCAGGAGGTACATTTGGCCTCTTGCGGACAGCTAACTGCCTTCAAAGAGATACCTAAACTCTGAAATCCCGAGTATGAGCGTTGCAATGACGGCGTTTGTACTCGGGGTTTCCCGTATTCAGTACCTCTTTGAACGGAGAAAGCATTCTGCAGAAGCCCGAATGTACCTCTTTGAGCGGCGAAAGCCCAGCGAGAAGGGCGCAGAAGGCGCTATCTCCGTTTCGAGGGGCTGATTTGGCCTCTCCGGGAGGTCTACTCCCGCTTCGAGGGGCTGATGGCCGAGTATTCACGCTCCAAAATCGGCGGAATGGCGTTGACGCGGATGGGCTTTTACATGCGGTCTAGCTGCCGACCAGCCCCTTGAAACGGGAGTAGACCTCCTGCGAAGGCCGAATCAGCCCCTCGAAAGCGGTTTTGCCGGTGCAGAGGTGTCGTTGACTGCATCGCGAGCCGCCTCGACGTAGTAACGTGGGGCGCATGAGCGAACGTAACGGACACAATGACGGCAATACGCAAACCGCATACTTCGCCGGCGGCTGCTTCTGGGGGCTGGAGCGCTACTTCCAGAACGTCGACGGCGTCACGGACACCACGGTCGGCTACGCGCAATCCACCGTCGAATCGCCGGCCTACGAGCAGGTATGCGCGGGCGGCACGGATGCGGCCGAAACCGTGAAAGTCGAGTTTAACCCGGCACAGGTCAGCCTGCGGACGCTGACATTACTGTTTCTGGAGGTCATTGACCCGTTCTCCGTGGACCAGCAGGGCGAAGACCGCGGCCGGCAGTACCGCACTGGCATGTTCTACACGGACGAGACGCAGCGCGCCGTGTATGTGGCGGCCTTGGAGCAGCTGGTCGACCGCCAGCCGCAGCGCCCGGCCGTACTGGTCGAACCGCTGCGCAACTTCTACCCGGCCGAGGCACATCATCAGGACTATCTGGTGAACAATCCCGGCGGCTACTGCCATGTGCCGATCGCCGCAATCGCGAACGTAAAACGCCGTCAGAAGTACGTGGAACGCATCTGGGATCTGACGCTTGAGCAGTTCGCGGTCACACAGAACGCCGCTACCGAGCGCCCGTTCGTCAACGAGTATGACGAGGAGTTTGAGCCCGGCATTTACGTGGACATCGTCAGCGGCGAGCCGCTGTTCTCGTCGCGAGACAAGTTCGATTCCGGCTGCGGCTGGCCCGCGTTCTCTCGCCCGATTGCCGGTGACTTGCTGACCGAGCATGAGGACCACCGCATTCCGGGCCGCGACCGCATCGAAGTGCGCACGTCGGACACACAGATTCACTTGGGCCACGTGTTCACCGACGGCCCGGCCGACCGCGGCGGCCTGCGCTACTGCATGAATTCCGCCGCCCTGCGCTTCGTGCCGCGCTCGCGCATGGCCGAGGAAGGATACGGCGACTGGATTTCGGTTGTGGATGGGGATGAGCAGGCATGAGCATGGAGAATATTGCGGGCGCTCGCAAGCCCGCCAAGCGTGAGGATGAGCACACGGTCGCCGGCGAGCATCGCATGATGCGCCGTGCGGACCGCGAGGTGACCGATCCCGAGCGGATCGCCGCGATCATCGCCGCCTGCGACATCGTTGAAGTGGCCTATGCGGATGCCGAGGGCCTGACTATCGTGCCGCTGAATTTCGGCTTTGATTACGAGTACGACGAGGCGACTGGCAAGCTGACGCTCTGGTTCCACTCCGCGCCGCGCGGCCGCAAGCTCGACGCGATTCGCGCCGCCGCCGGTGGCCGACTGCCCGTGGCTTTCACCATGCAGACCGACTGCGAGGTGGTGGCGGGCCGCACCACGTGCAATTGGGGCGAGACGTTCAAGTCGATCGTCGGCAATGGCACGGCGTCACTGGTCGAGGATCTGGATGAATGCCGCCACGGCTTGCAGACGCTGATGGCACAGCAGGCGCATATGCCGAATGTGGAATTCACTGATGCGCAGGTCCGCAGCGTCACGGTGTGGAAGATTGAGTCCGACTACTTCACCACCAAGGTTCGTGCCAAGCCCGCGCCCGCGCACATGCATCAGCACCCTGCCGTGCCGCGCGCAGGTGTGATCGGTGCCCGATAACATCATTGCAGCAAGGATGGGATGTCGGTTGTGGTGCGGCTCAACGGTTCTTAACGTACCGGGTGCCGCGGCCGGCGCCCAGTTTGGTGATGGTGCCGTTGTCAAGCAGTGTCTTCAGTGTACGTTCAACAGTGCTGGCGCTGATATCGGGCAATTGTTGAAGTATGTCCGCTTTTGAGAGCGGCGATAACGTGCGCTCAAATAGATTGCCGATACGCTGCTCCTTGGTGGGTTTTCTATTGCTGCCCCAGTCGGACACTTCCCCAATCCGTTCGTCGAACTCTTTACAGGCAGTGAGGATGACGCCGAGTAAATAGTTCACAAATGGTGCATAGTCGTTGACGTTGTCGTTCCAGCCGTATGTGCTCGCGGCAAGTGCCTCGTAATAGGTGTCTTTGGTCCGTTCGATAAGGTGTTCAATGCTGATATATTTACCTACTTGGTAACCATTGCGGTAGAGCAGTAGCAAGGTCAGCAGTCGGCTCATTCGACCATTGCCGTCATTGAATGGGTGGATGCAGGTGAAGTCGAAGGTGAACATTGCTGTGGCGAGCAATGGATCGATATGTCCGTCTTGGATGGCTTCTGTATAGGCGGCACAGGCGCGCTCGATGAGCTCCGGTGTGATGAGTGCGTTTGGGGGCGTGAAACGAATGATTTGTTTTCCGGTGGCGTCGCGCTCGATGATGGCATTGTCGCTGTCTTTGAAATGTCCGCCGAAAGCGAGGCCGGTGTATCGGAACAGATCGCGATGCAGTTGGAGGATTGTATTTGGGGTCGGTGGAATGTAGTCGTGGCTTTCGTGGATGGTGGCGAGTACGTCGCGATAGCCGGTGATTTCCTCCTCGGCACGATTGTGTGGCGTGGTTTTTCCTGCAACCAGTGCGTTGAGTCGCTTGTCGCTGGTAGAGATACCTTCAATACGATTGGATGCGTTGGTGCTTTGAATGCGTGCAACCGCGATGAGTGTGTTCAACAAATCAGGCCTGATTGCAGCCTGTACGCTTTGGCGACCTTTGGCTTCGTGGATGGCGGATAGCAGCGTTGTGGTTCGTGGGGTGAGCAGTCCCTTGGCGGCGGTGATGTAGTCAAAGTGCTTCATTGTGAGTCTCTTTCTGCATCATCAAATAGCTTTCTGCATCATATTCTATCAATATGATGCAGAAAAAAACGATAGATGATGCAGAAAAGTGGATTGTTATTCCCTTGATGATGGTGTTGCTCAAATCTCACCTCCCGTTGGCGGGAGGTGGCGCGCAGCGCCGGTGGGTGGCCTGCGCCCGAACCCGATAAACTTGCCGCATGGCAGCAGTGACAGTCGTAATTACCAGCTACAACCAGGGTCCGTTGATTCGCGAAGCAGTCGAGTCGGCATTGTCCCAGACAGTTCGCCCGGAACGCATCATCATCGTGGATGATGGTTCCGATGAGCAAACATCTGTTGATGTATTGAGCGCAATTCTCGATGATTGCCGGCATGGAGCGTTGGATACGGGCGGTGTCGCCGTCGATTTCATCGACCAGGTGAATGCAGGTCCCTCCGCCGCGCGCAACCGCGGCATCGCCGCTGCCGGGACGCCGTTCGTGGTGGTGCTGGATGGCGATGACCGTTTGATGCCGACCTTCATTGAGCGTACGTTGCCGTTGCTGACTGCTGATGATTCGATGGTTGCGTCCTCTGGTTGGCTGCGTACGTTCGGGGTTCTGGACTCAGTGGTCCAGCCGACCGGTGGCGACGCGGGAGCGTTCGTGTCGCATAACTGTTGCCCGGCAACATGCATGATTCGCCGCTCGGCGTGGGAGCGTTGCGGCGGATATGACGAGTCGATGCGCAGCGGCTTTGAGGATTGGGATCTCTTTTTGTCGATGTTGGAGCGGGGATTGGAACCGAAAGACGACGCCGGGAAGGGCGCGGCCCATATCGGCATCGCCCCCGAGCCCCTGATCGAATACCGCACGGCCCCGGCCTCCTCAAACGTGACCAGCATGACCAAGCGCCTCGATCTCATGCGCTTCCTGATCGCCAAGCATCGCGATCTCTACGCCGCGCACATCGCCGACGCCATCCTCGGCGTCGAAGCCATCTCCATGAGCCGCCTAGCCATGTGGGAATCGTTGATGCGCGGTGACACCACCGCCAGCCAAGCCTTCATGACCCACCCCACCTATGGCGACGGCGGAATGGCCGCCGCCGTTCGGCTACAAAGCTGAGTCTGACTGTTAATACGCTTGATCTATCAACTGTTTGGTGAGATCATTGGCGTGACGTAAGGAGCCGCTGATGTCCTCATACCGTATTGACGAATTATCCGTTGACCAACTCGATCGCATAAGTTTGCCAAAATTCCAACGAGGGTTTGTTTGGACAAAAAAGAAGCAGGAAGATTTCGTGCAGACCCTGCATGATGGATACCCCTTTGGTACTTTACTTGTTTATCCGGAGAACGATAACGATAAAGATGCGAAGCTCCAACTATTGGACGGGCAGCAGCGTCTATCTACTATTAAGAAGTATCGGCAAGATCCATTGCAGTTTTGGAAACCGTTGAACAGGGAATCGTATACAAGCGTCTATCAGTCTGTAAAGAAGATGTTGCCGGAAGGGGACCCGGGTTCTAAATAGAAGTGCAACACCTTGTCTAGGGTTGGAAGTGTTCGAAGT
>OMCC01000472.1_pt1 | contig 27074 bp, 20 predicted proteins | sample 1674161 | NCBI WGS metagenome assembly OMCC01 (sample SAMEA103958149, study PRJEB25191) | human gut metagenome | biome: human-associated habitat [ENVO:00009003]; feature: intestine environment [ENVO:2100002]; material: feces | place: Germany | collected 2013/2015 | reverse complement strand
CGAACCCCCGCTGCCGGAAACAGCAGTCCGTAGGGGCCGGGCATGCCCGGCCCGCAACCTACCGTGGCAACCCGTCAACGGGCAACCACCGCACACTACGAAGGGGCGGGCTGCCGCCCTCCCTTACCCCTCTCGTCCGCAACCCGTTCACGTCAGTCCGTAGGGAGGGGTCTTGACCCCTCCGCTGCTTTCCGACCCACTATCGTGACCGGGTCATCCGTAGGGGAGGGATTCATCCCTCCCGGGGCGTTTGCGTTTCCACTCGCTTCCGGCCCGCCCCCGCCTACACTATCACAACTATATCATACCCTCTTTCCCCCGCTGTTGCAAGGCGTGGTCAAAATAAGTTTACAAATTTTCCTGTCGATTTGTGTTATAATAGAAAAAGTATGATAAAAGGAGCGTACCCGCACTATGGCTTGGGTCACAAAGGACAGTACCGAAACTTACAATCAGACGCCGGAACCCCCGCGCGAATATACAAAAAAAGAAAAAGCCGCCAACTGGTGGCACTATCACTGGATGGCCGTGGTCGTGGCCGTGCTGGTCGTCGTGTTCGGCGTGTGGATCATCAAGGACACCGTTTTTCAGACGCGCCCCGACGTGCAGGTCGCTTATGTCGGCACCAGCGACCTGCCTACCGACACCGTCACCGCGCTGCAGGACGCGCTGACGCCGTTCTGCTCCGACCTGAACGGCGACGGCAAGGTCGTTGTGCAGGTGGACAGCTACATCGTTGACTTTGACGCCGCGAATGAGAGCACCGACGCCTACTACCAGATGGCCGGCGTCACCCGGCTGAGCGCCGAGCTGTCGTCCGGCGGCAAGACCTACATCTTCCTGCTGGAGGACCCCGAGGGCTTTGAGGCCCAGACCGGCGCACTGCAATATCTGGACGGCACGGTTCCCGACGACCCCGAGACCCCCGACGCCGACTGGCGCGAGATGGTCTACCGCTGGACCGACTGCCCGGTGCTGACCGGGCTGGATCTGGGCGGCTATGAGGGTCTCACCCTGATGGACGACGTCACCGGCACGAACCAGAGCGTGCTGGCGCACCTCTACGTGGGACGCCGCGGCGTCTGGGACGAAAAGCAGGTCCCGACCTACGAGGGCTGCGCCGAGCTGTGGGACACCCTGACCGCAGGGGCTGTCTCCACCGCCGCCGAATGAGCCGGGCGCTGCCGCCCCTGAAGGGGCATCTGCGCAAAAAGGTGCAGCCCCCGCCCAAAACGCCGCCCCTGCCGGACAACCCCTACAAGCGCTTTTTCACGGAGAATCGCAGCTTTGAGGAGCTGGCGAGGAAACGAAAGCTGTAACTCCCAAGCCTTCCCCCCAAGGGGCTGCGCCCGCAGGCGCGTGTCGGAGCGCAACCGCCGTAGGCGGCTCTTAGCGCGGAGACTGAAGGTGGCGCCGCAGCGCCGGATGAGGGGGAAGTTTGCCTTATTGCCCGTTTTTATAACAGCCACGTAAGCTTTGCCCTCATCAGTCCGCTTCGCGGACAGCTTCCCCCAGATGGGGAAGCCTTTTTTCTGTCGCATCCCACCCGGGATGCGACATTTTTTATATTTCCCATTCGCTACAATAAACTATGCAACAATTTTTGTAACGGAGGGATTCCCAACTATGCTGCAAACTCTCGAACGTACCAACATCTTTGACGCCCGCGTACTTACCGCCGCCCATGCCGATGCCCTGCGCGCACTGACCGGGCCGGGCGGGCTGCCGCTGCTGCCCTGTCTGCACCCGGCCTTGGAGGAGGGCCAGATCGTCGGCGACTACGCCGGGCAGGACGAATTACAGGCCGCCGCCGCGCTGCTGCCGCTCTACGCCGAGGACCCGCTGCCCACAAGTCTGCGCGCCGCAGGCTACGGGGCCGACGGACAGGGTGCGGTGCTGACGCCGCCCATACTGCGCGAGGATTACACGCAGCTGCGGCATTTTCTTCGGTTGGCGCTGCGCTGGGCCACTGAGCGGTACGCCAGCTACCATGTCTGGGCCGTGCTGCCGCTGGACTTGGAACACCCGGATGCGTGTGATGATCTGTGTGCACAGTATCTCTCGGCAGGGCTGACGCTGCGCGGGATGCGGCCCATGGTCGGGGCCGACCAGATGCTGATTTTTTCAGCGCACGGTCTTGTGAAATGGCGCGACCCGCTGCGCCGGTGCCATCTGGCTGACCCGGCCCTGCCGCGGGTGCTCGAGCGCGGGTACGCCGCCGCGGATTTCGGCTGGGGGAAGAACGGGCTGGAGCTGGTGTTGAGGCCGGTGTGAAAAAGGAAAACGAACGGCCACATGAACCTGCGGCGGGGTGAGGGCACCCCGCCCTACGCACAATCGGGAAAAGGGGATTGTAGGGCGGCCTGCCCACAGGCCGCCGCGGAGGTTTTCGTCGGCGGAAAGCTGCCGGGTCGTCGAGGACGCCGACCCCTACAGAATAAACCATGTAAGAGGCTGCACCGGCAGGTGCACGGGAGGGATGAATCCCTCCCCTACAAATTGAAGATTAAAGCGATACAGCGGCGAAGTTGCGGGCCGGGCATGCCCGGCCCCTACAGCTCTACACAAAAAAGTGCCCCACGCATTTCTGCGTGGGGCACTTTTTATTTAACTTTAGCCGTTAAGCAGCCCTTGCACAAATTACTTGTACAGGTCGACCAGCTTGGTCAGGTGCTCGTAACGGGCATCGGCGGCAGCCTGGTTCTTCTCGAACAGAGCCTTGGCGCGATCCGGGAAGGCGCGAGCCAGACGGCTGTAACGAGTCTCGTTGGCCAGGAAGTCCTGATACTTGCTCATGTCGCCGGCCTTGGAGGTCAGGGTGAACGGGTTCTTGCCCTCGGCCTTGGCAGCGGGGTTGAAGCTGAACAGGTTCCAGTAACCGGCAGCAACAGCCTTCTTCATCTCGTTCTGGCAGTTGGTCATGCCGCCCTTGACACCGTGCAGCTCGCAGGGAGCGTAGCCGATGATCAGAGACGGGCCGGGATAAGCCTCAGCCTCGGCGATGACCTTGACAGCCTGAGCCATGTTGGCGCCCAGAGCGATCTGAGCAACATAGATGTAGCCGTAGGTCATGCAGATCTCAGCCAGAGACTTCTTGCTGATCTCCTTACCGGCAGCAGCGAACTGGCAGACCTCACCGATGTTGGAGGCCTTGGAAGCCTGTCCGCCGGTGTTGGAGTACATCTCGGTGTCGAAGACCATAACATTGACGTCGTGGCCGGAAGCCAGGACGTGATCCAGGCCGCCGTAACCGATGTCATAAGCCCAGCCGTCGCCGCCGAAGATCCAGAAGCTCTTCTTGGCCAGGTACTGCTTGTCCTTCAGGATCTCCTTGGACTCGTCGCAGCCACAGGCCTCCAGGGCAGCGATCAGGGCCTTTGCGGGCTCGTCGTTGGCCTTGGTGTTGTTCTTGGTCTCCAGGAACTTGTCGATGACAGCATCCAGCTCAGCGTTCTTACCCTTCAGGGCCTCAACCTTGGTGATCAGGTTGGCGCGGACGGTCTCATAACCGATCTGCATGCCCAAGCCGTGCTCAGCGTTGTCCTCGAACAGAGAGTTGATCCAGGCGGGGCCGTGACCGGACTCTTTGTTGGTGGTGTACGGGCTGATAGAAGCGGTACCACCCCAGATAGAGGAGCAGCCGGTGGCGTTGGAGATGAACATCTTCTCGCCGAACAGCTGGGTGATCAGGCGGGCGTAAGAGGTCTCGGCGCAGCCAGCGCAGGAGCCGGAGAACTCAAGCAGCGGCTGGTTGAACTGGGAGCCCTTGACGGAAACCTCGGAAACAACGCCGGGGATGTTGTCCTTCTTGCGGATGTTCTCGACGCAGTAGTCGAAAGCAGCCTGCTGCTCGGACTGGCTCTCCTGCGGCTTCATCTCGATAGCGGCAGTCGGGCAGACGGTGACGCACTCGCCGCAGCCCATGCAGTCCAGAGGAGACACGGCCATGGTGAACTTGTACTCGCTTGCCTTGGGCTTGGTGTCGGCCAGCTTGGTGGAAGCGGGCGCAGCCTCAGCCTCGGCAGCAGTCAGGCAGAACGGACGGATGGTGGCGTGAGAGCAGACGAAGGCACACTGGTTGCACTGGATGCACTTCTCGGCGTTCCACTCGGGAACCATAACAGCCGTGCCACGCTTCTCGTAAGCGGAAGCACCCTGCTCCCACTCGCCGTTGACGTTGCCCTCGAAGGCGGAGACAGGCAGGCTGTCGCCGTCCATACGGGAGATGGGCTCCATAACGTCGCGGATCTGCTTGACCAGAGCCTCGGGTCCCTTCAGGGCCTTCGGAGCCGGATCAGCAGCGGGGTTGGACCAGGAGGCGGGGACCTCGACCTTATGGACAGCGTCCAGGCCGGCGTCGATAGCCTTCCAGTTCATCTGGACAACAGCGTCGCCCTTCTTGCCGTAGCTCTTCTTGGCAGCGGCCTTCATGTACTCGACGGCATCGTCGATGGGCATGACGTCGGCCAGCTTGAAGAAGGCAGACTGCAGGATGGTGTTGGTGCGCTTGCCCATGCCGATCTCGATAGCCTTATCGATAGCGTTGATGGTGTACAGCTGAATGTTGTTGTCAGCAATGTACTTCTTGGCCTCAGCGTTCAGGTGCTGGCCCAGCTCCTCATCGGTCCACTGGCAGTTGATCATGAACACGCCGCCGGGCTTGACATCCTGGACCATCTTCATGCCCATGTGGATGTAAGCGGGGTTGTGGCAGGCCACGAAGTCAGCCTGGTTGATGTAGTAGGGGCTGCGGATGGGCTTGTCGCCGAAACGCAGGTGGCTGATGGTGACACCGCCGGTCTTCTTGGAGTCATACTGGAAGTAAGCCTGAATGTACTTGTCAGTATGGTCGCCGATGATCTTGGTGGAGTTCTTGTTGGCACCGACAGTACCGTCGCCGCCGAGACCCCAGAACTTGCACTCCTTGGTGCCGGGGGCGGAGGTGATGGGAGCGGGCTTGACCTCAGGCAGGCTGAGGTTGGTCACGTCGTCGGTGATGCCGATGGTGAAGCGGGACTTCGGAGCGTCCTTCTCCAGCTCGGTGTAGATAGCAAAGACGCTGGACGGCGGGGTGTCCTTGGAGCCCAGGCCGTAGCGGCCGCCGGTCAGGACGACGTCGTTCATGCCGGCCTCACGCAGGGTGGTGGCGACATCCAGGTACAGGGGCTCGCCCAGGGAGCCGGGCTCCTTGGTGCGGTCCAGAACGGCGATCTTCTTGACGGTCTTGGGCAGGACCTTCAGCAGGGCGCTGGAGACCCAGGGACGGTACAGGCGGACCAGAACCAGGCCGACCTTCTCGCCCTTGGCGGTCAGGTAGTCAACGACCTCCTCTGCGACGTCGCAGATGGAGCCCATGGCGATGATGACGCGGTCAGCATCCTCGGCGCCGTAGTAGTTGAACAGGTCGTAGTTGGTGCCCAGCTTCTCGTTGATCTTGGCCATGTACTTCTCAACAACGGCAGGCAGAGCCTCGTAAGCGGGGTTGCAGGCCTCACGATGCTGGAAGAAGACGTCGCCGTTCTCGTGGGAACCGCGCATCTTGGGGTGCTCGGGGTTCAGGGCCTTGGCACGGAACTCCTCGACAGCCTCCATGTTGCACATTTCCTTCAGGTCCTCGTAGTCCCACTTCTCGATCTTCTGGATCTCGTGGGAGGTACGGAAGCCGTCGAAGAAGTTCACGAACGGAACGTGGCCCTCGATAGCGGACAGGTGGGCAACGGGAGACAGGTCCATGACCTCCTGCGGGTTGCTCTCGGCCAGCATGGCAAAGCCGGTCTGACGAACGGCCATAACGTCGCTGTGGTCACCGAAGATGTTCAGGGACTGGGTAGCAACGGTACGGGCAGAAACGTCAAAGACGCAGGGCAGCTGCTCAGCGGCGATCTTGTACATGTTGGGGATCATCAGCAGAAGACCCTGGGAAGCGGTAAAGGTGGTGGTGATGGCACCGGTACCGAGAGAACCGTGGACAGCGCCTGCGGCGCCGGCCTCGGACTCCATCTCAACAACCTTGACCTGGTTGCCGAAGATGTTCTTCAGGCCTGCAGCGCTCCACTGGTCAACGGTGTCGGCCATGGGGCTGGAGGGGGTGATGGGGTAGATGGCAGCCACATCGGTGAATGCATAAGCTACATGCGCCGCAGCGGTATTGCCGTCCATAGACTGTTTAGCTCTGGGCATTTTCTTTCCTCCGTTTTTATTAGAGTTTTGCATTATAGAGCTGTGCGGTTGTCAGGGCCGCACAAATCCTGCGTCATTTGGCACATGCCCCAATCTTGCTCCGGGCATAGTTCCAGACAAACGCTTTTGCATAGCTTTATTGTACCAAAAAACCCCCCTTTTCGTAAAGGGGTTTTGTTCAGAAAGTTGCACATATTTTTAGAGCTGTTGTGTGCATTTTGACCACAATGACGAACAAGGCGGTTTTTAGGGCGTTTTGGGGTACGGTTTATTGTACCTCGTTCCGCTGGATGGAACGATTGCCCGGGAACGGCAGCCTCCCGGGAGGTTATTCTTTCTTTTGCCAACAAAAGAAAGAACCAAAGAAAATTGCCGCTGTTGCGACGCAGCGGACCCGCGCCTTAGGGGCTGCACGCCCCTAAGAACCCCAATAAGGAAGTCGGAAGGGGCGGGGGCTAAACGGACGCAGTATTACTGTCCGTTCTTAACGCCCCCGCCCCTTCCTCCACTTTAAACTCGGGAGTTCCACCGAACCCCCGCAGGGGTGAACGGCAGCTCTGTAGGGGCGGCATATATGCCGCCCGCAACCTACCGCGGCAACCCGTCAACGGGAAAGAGGGAGGGCTGCCGCCCTCCCTTGCCCCTCTCGTGCGTAAATTTTCACAGCAGTCTGTAGGGGCCGGGCATGCCCGGCCCGCGACTTTGCCATTACCGCCCATGTATCTTTTGCCCCGTAGGGAGGGGTCTTGACCCCTCCGCGGCCTACCGCCGCCGCGAACCGCAAAAGCCCCTCCGGCCTCGTAAACTCGGCCACCTCCCCGCTGCGCGAGGAGGCTTTCTGCGGACGGCTCCGCCGCGCCGCCCTTTTCTTCCCGTTTATAAGATGTCAACAACCTTCAAAATATCCCCGTCCACCGTGAATTTCACTTTATTGCAGCCGAAATCCAGCGTGTACACCCGCTCCGGGTCGTGCTGGTAGGCGGGGCGGGGGTCGTTTTTCAGCACACCGGACAAAGCGGCGCGCTTGTTTTCCGGCACTTTGCACAAAAGCGCGTCGGGGCAAACCACCTGCAAAGCGTATTCCTTTGTCGTGTCCGTAAATCCGCCCCGGGCGTCGGGGTAGGCGTCCACATAGGGCAGATACGGCTTGATGTCGAAGATCGGCGTGCCGTCCAAAAGGTCCGCACCGCGGACGATCAGCTCGCCGTTTTCGACGCCCGCCAGCTCCACGCAGGAAAGCCCCAGCGCGTTCGGGCGGTAGGGGCTGCGGGTCGCAAAGACGCCGCGGCGCTCGTTGCCGCCCAGGCGCGGCGGGCGCACGGTGGGCCGCCAGCTTTTGCCCGCGGCATACTCTGCCGCCACGGTGGAAAACTGCCAGATCAGCCACAGCCGGTCATACCCCTTGATGCCGACCAGCGCGTTCGGGTCGCGGTATTCCGGCTCAAACACAATGCGCGCCGTCAGCTCCGGCACCAGCCCGCTCTGCCGCGGGATGCCGAATTTATCCGTAAAATCCGTGCGGATATGCGCAATCGGATGAATTGTGTACTCCATGGTAACGTCTGCCCCCTTTTTGTCGTCTATTATATAGGAAAAGAACAGATTTTACAACTTCCCCATCTTCCCACCATCGTCGAAATATGGTACAATATGTGGTATATTGCACGTAAGGAGGTGTGCGTTTGGCACCAATCATCCGTACAGAGAAGCTGCGCAAGGTCTATGCCGTCGGCAAGGAGCGCGTCGTTGCGCTGAATAATGTCGATTTGTCGATAGAAAAGGGCGAGTTCTGCTGTATCGTCGGTCAGTCGGGCAGCGGCAAGTCCACGCTGTTGAACCAGCTGGCCGGGCTGGAAAAGCCGACGTCCGGCAAGGTATACATAGGAAAGCACGAGATCAGCAAAATGACCGAGAACGAGTTGGCCGAGTTCCGCCAGCAGCACCTGGGGTTCATTTTTCAGAGCTACAATCTGCTGCCCACCATGACGGCGGCGGAGAACGTCGCCCTGCCGCTGATGTTCAAGGGTGTGGACAAAAAGACCCGTCTGGCCCGCGCCCGCAAAGAGCTGAAATCCATGGGTCTGCTGGGCCGCGCCAACCACCTGCCCACCGAGATGAGCGGCGGTCAGCAGCAGCGCGTCGGCATTGCCCGCGCGTTCGTCAGCAGTCCCAAGGTCATTTTTGCCGATGAGCCGACAGGAAACCTCGACTCCCGCACAAGCAAGCAGGTGCTGTACCGTATGCTGGAAATGTCCAAAAACAGCGGTGTCACGTTCGTTATGGTCACTCACGAGCCGGAGTTGGCCGAGTGCGCGGACCGCATTGTGACGATCCTGGACGGCAAGGTCTGCTCCAACGTCGTGCAGGACGAGGAGACGAAGAAGAAAAACCGCGACGCCCTCTTTGCCGATCTGGAAGGGAATCTGGATATTGGCGGGGAGGCAGCGAAAGAACAGAAATAGTAATAAGCCCGAGGCCCCGACCGAGGGCGGTTGAGGGGCGTGTTTCCGCCGCGGCCCGCTCACGGAGCCGCCACACAAGCTCTCCCCTCATCAGCCGCCTGCGGGCGGCAGCTTCCCCCCGGGGGGAAGCCTTGGGGTTATAAAATTTGGAGGTACAAACTTACCATGAAACGCCTATTTTCCCTGCTGACCGCCTTTGCTCTGGCGGCGGCGCTGTGTGCGCCGGTTATGGCAGACGACGTCACCACACCGGATGTCACCGACCCCACCCCCACGCCGACGGCGGCCATTGACACGACCAGCTCCGACGGCGTCTACGTCTCCGCCTACTCCGTCACCGACACTGCGGGCGGCGAGGTCACCACCGTGCAGGTCGGTGATAAGATCAACATCGTGCTCAAGGTCGTGGACCACGCCTCGGCGCGGTACTGCGTCAAGCCGGAGGAGATCTCCGCGCGCATCAACTCCGCCGTGTTCACCTACACCGGCACCGGCGAGATCGGCCAGCTGTTCGACAGCAACGACGACCCCAACGCCACCCGCCTGCAGAACGTCCGCAACGGCTCGGCCTCGCCGGAGGAGGTTGCGGCGAACGCGCAGTATAATTATTACAGCTACGTCATTTTGTTCCGCGACGTCATCTACAACGGCGGCGGCAACACGCTGCCCATCAACCTGTCCTATCTGGACACCGCCAAGCCGCTGCAGCAGTTCAGCGTCACGCTGGGCCAGTGCGTGGACAAGGACCAGACGACCTCGCCCAACCTGCTCGTGCGCACCTCCAGCTACGGCGACAGCGTCACCGCAGGGCAGGCGTTCGACCTCTCCCTCGGCCTCTACGCCACCGACGGCAATGAGAATCTCGACGACGTCATCGTCTCGCTGACGCTGCCCGAGAACATCTCCCTGAACGGCGGCAGCCTGTCCAGCTACCTCGGCACCATCTGCCCCAAGCAGACCCGGGACGTCACGTTCCAGGTCATGCCCGCCTCCGGCTTTACCGGCACGGTGGCCAGCATCACCGTCAACATGACCGGCACCGGCTCTGTCACCGGCAAGGAGGTCAGCGGCACCACGACGATTTCCGTGCCCGTCAGCCAGCCCGACCGCTTTGAGGTCGGCCAGCTCGAGCTGTCCGGCGACACGATCTATGTCGGCGACACCGGCAGCGTCTCCCTCTCCTACGTCAACAAGGGCAAGAACCCCGTCAGCAATCTGGAAGCCCGCCTGACCGGCACAAATCTGGGTGCGGGCGGCTACCAGTACCTCGGCAACCTGGCCGCCGGCACCGAGGGCAGCGTGGACTTTGACATCGTCCCCGATGCCGCGGGCACGGTCAGCGGCATCATCACGCTGAACTACGAGGATGCCTCCGGCAACCCGCAGACCATCTCGAAGGACTTCTCTGTCAGTGCCGAGGAGATGAACATGGACGACTTCAACTATGACCCGTCGATGGACGACACCCAGCCCGAGCAGACCGGTATGCCGGTCTGGGCGTGGGTGCTCATCGGTGTCTGCGGCGCAGTGGTCGTGATCGTGGTCATCGTGGTCGTGGTACGCAAGCGCAAAAAGGCCAAGGCACTGGCCGCGCTGGAAGCAGAGGACAGCGATGAAGATCTCTGATGAAATCAGCCTGTCGGCGCGCAACCTGCTGCGCCGCAAGGGCCGCACGGCGCTGACCCTCGTCGGCGTCGTCATCGGCACCTGCATGGTCGTGCTGATGATCTCGCTGGGCATTGCCCAGACCAAAACCAACGAGGAGATGCTGCAAAGCTGGGGCGACCTGACCCAGGTGCAGATCTACGGCTACGGCACGATGGTCGGCAGCGACGGCAAGCCGCTGTATCTGGACGACGCGGCCATCGCCAGCATCAAGCAGATTCCCCACGTGGCGGCGGCCACGCCCTACGCGCAGGCGTATAATCTGGAGGGCACCATCACGGCGGGCCGCAATGACCGCTACACGATGGAAACTTACAATTTGATCGGCATCGACCCCACCGCGCTGGAGCCGATGGGCTTCGCCCTGCAGAGCGGCAGCTGGCTCACGAACACCCCCGCCAGCGAGAAGGCGGCGAAATTACAGATTTTGGTCGGCGGTTCCACCGGGTATGAGTTTCAGGACTCGCGCAAGAGCTACAACAGCCCCAAGCGCTACCGCTGGCAGGGCCAGACCGATGCCAACGGCAAGGAGCTGCCGCCCTTTGTGGACATCGACAAGGATAAGATGACCCTGACCATCCGGACCGGCGAGGGCTCCACCGAAAAGACCCGCAGCTGGGAGCTGGAGGTCGTGGGCGTGCTGGAGCCGGACGGCGCCAAGGGCTACTGGACCCAGAGCGGCGTTGTGCTGCGCATTCAGGACATGAAGATGCTGCAAAAGGTCTACAACGACATGACCAAAACCAAGACCGAGGAAAAGAGCTACGAGCAGGTCTACGTCAAGGTCGATGACCTGAAGAACGTCACCGACGTTGAGACGGCCATCCACGAGCTGGGCTTCACCAACACCTACTCGATGAACCAGCAGCGCGAGGAGATGCAGCAGCAGGTCATAAAAAGCCAGATGATCTTCGGCGGCATCGCGGCGGTCTCGCTGTTTGTGGCGGCCATCAACATCATCAACACAATGACGATGGCCATCTATGAGCGCACCCGGGAGATCGGCGTCATGAAGGTGCTGGGCTGTGAGCTGGGCAGCATCCGCACGATGTTCCTGCTGGAAAGCTCGACCATCGGGTTTATCGGCGGGCTGATCGGCGTAGCGTTCAGCCTGCTGGCCAGCTTTGTGCTGAACAACCTTTCCACAATTTTAGCGGCGTTCGGTCAGGGCGGCGGGTTGGACCTGTCCGGCATGATGGGCGGCGGGTACTACTACATGGACGGGGGCGGCAGCGCGGCCATTTCGATCATCCCGCCCTGGCTCATGCTGGCGGCGCTGGTATTCGCCACGCTGGTGGGGCTGGTAGCCGGTATCCTGCCCGCGAACAAGGCGGTCAGGATCAGTGCGCTGGAAGCCATCCGGCACGATTAAGCGCTTATATGCTTATATAAAGAACCGAGGCAGTCCCGGGAAAAGGGATCGCCTCGGTTTTTTTGTCGCCGTTCCCGCACCGCCGCGCGGTAGGGGGGCGGGCACTCGTTGATGGGGCGGTCCGTAGGGAGGGGTCTTGACCCCTCCGTGGGCGTTTATGGACGGCATGGGGCTTGCCCACCGCCGCGCGGTAGGGGCCGGGCATGCCCGGCCCGGGGGTTTTCCCGGGGATGGGCGGCGGCGGGAGGTTTCCGGGGCGTCGGGGACGCCGCCCCCTACGTGGGTGGTTGCCCGTTGACCGGTAGCCGCGCGAACTTGCGGCGGGGTGTGGGCACCCCGCCCTACGGATGTAATTCACGTAAGCGCTGTAGGGGCGGCATATATGCCGCCCGCGAGTTTATATGGGATACCGTTCGCCGGTTGTTGTTTTTCTTTCAACATTGGGCTGGCCATACGATTGAAAATGTATCCTCGTTGCCGGGCATGGACGTTTGATAACCGACTGCATCCCACTTTGTTTTCAGTACGGCTACATCTGTGTTTTTAACAACATTTCGGACTTTTCCACCGCGGGGTTCTACAACTATAGGCAGTTTTCAACATTTTCAACAGGAAAATAAGGTCTGCAGAGAGTCTTTCGCAAAAAGTTCCGCTCGTTTTTTGCGAAACACCGTTATTTTATAGTTTTCCACAGTTTTCACGAGTTTTCCACAGGGAAAACCCCGGGAAACGGTGGAAAACCGGTTTTCCTGTGGAAAAGGGGTACCTGTAGGGGTGCCGGGCCGTGGTTACGCCTATATCTTGTTTACAAACGGTTCATTTTTGCCCCATGTATAGCCGGTTGTGAACGGTGGAAAAATAAGAGTTTTCAACATCACTGTGGAAAACGGTGTGGAAAGAGTTTAGAAGGGGAACAGGAGACTGCGGGAGGGGAGGCTTTGGCGGGCTTCGCCCGGATTTAAGCAACAAAAAAGCAGCTGCCCGCACAGGAGCAGCTGCTTTTTTCAACACTGTTGTTTAAAACTCGATCTTACCGAAGGCGAAATCGTCACCGTCGTGGATGCGCTCGGTGGTCTTGGGTGCCATCGGCTTGGCTGCGGGGTCGCGCGGGGCATCCGCAAACTCGCGGGCAGGCACGCTGGAGCGCGGGCCGCCGTAGCGGGGGCCACCACGGTTGTCGCGGCGGGGACCACCGCCGTAGCGGGGGCCTCTGCCGCCCTCACGCGGGCCGCGGGGGCCGCGTCCGCCACGGTTGTCACGGCGGGGACCGCGGCCACCGTCACGGCGTCCGCCGCGCTGGTTGCGGGCGTTGTCGCGGTCAGGCAGGTTGCAGGCATCGGGGTCGGTGGAGTACAGCACCACATGGCGGGCCGGGCCGTCGCCCTTGCTCTCGCTGCGCACACCGTCGATCTCGGCGATGGCCGTGTGGATGATGTGGCGCTCGTAGGGGTTCATCGGCTCCATCTCATAGTAGCAGCCCGTGCGGATGACGCGGTCTGCAATGCGCCTGGCAAGGGCAGAGAGGTCGTCCTCGCGCTTGTTGCGGTAGCCGCCGACATCCAGGCCCAGCTTGACGTAAGGGCCCTCCATGCGGTTCACAACGAGGCTGGCGAGGTAGGACAGGGACTCCATCGTCTCGCCGCGGCGTCCGATCAGCGCGCCCATGTGCTCGCCGGAGACCTTCAGGACCGTGGCAGCGCCCTTCTTGACGGCGGTGAAGGTGAAGTTTTCCACACCCATCAGGTTGAAGATCGGGGTCAGGTAGTCAACGGCGGCCTGCAGGCGCGGGTCGGCGTCGATGTCAAGGGGAACCTCGACTTCCTCACCGGGGACGGGGGCCAACTCGGCCTCCTCGACCATATCCTCGACGACCTCCTTCTGGATTTCAGGGGCGGTCTCGTCAGAGATTTCAACAACCTCGGCGGGCTTTGTGGAAACTTCAGCCGGCTTTTCCGCCTCGGGCTCCTCGACCTTCACGAGGACCTTGGCGGGAATGGTCTTAAACAGCTTGCGGGTGGGGAATTCGAGGACTTCGTAGCTTACGTTGATGTCATCACGGTCAACGCCGAGAGCCTCGCAGGCGGCCTGTACGGCGGCCTCAACGGTCTTGGCGCTCATTTCCATACTGCGCATAGGGGGAACCTCCTTCTTATTTCTTATCGTTACGTTCATCACAACGGGGAGCGGGGCGGGCGCATATAGAATGCGCCCCTACGGCGGCAGGGGATACACTCCCTCACAGCCGCCAACGGCGCGGGCGAGCAATGCTCGCCCCTACAGTCTCTGCAACGGGAGCGCGCCTCTTTTGCTGTGTAATCAATCCTTATTCAGTGGGGTGGTGCGCTCGTCCTTGTAGAGTTCGGCCTCGCGCTGGCGGGCCATCTCCAGGCGCAGCTTGTTGGCCTCGCCCAGGGTGACCTCTTTTTCGACCTGCTTACCGTTCTGCTCGACGGTGACGGTGCGCTTTTTCTTCTTCTCGGCGCGCTTGGCGGCAAGCTCGGCCTCATACTGGGCCTTGAACTTCTCGGGGCTGTAGATCTTGTAGGTCACGTAGGACTGGAAGATCTGGACCACGTTGGACACGCCGTAGTACAGGGAGAAGCCGACGGGGGCATTGAAGCAGAACGTGACGAACATCAGGTTCATGACGAGCATCATGACCTTCATGCTGCCCTGCATCTGGGCATCCATGCCGGAGAGCTTCTGGGTGATGAAGTAGCTGACGAACATCGTGACCGTGGCGATGGCCGGGAAGATGGCGATGGGGGTCAGGTGGAAGCCGGGCACATCGCACATATCCATGCCGAAGAAGGAGGTGTTGAAGTTCTGGATCTCGGCCACAACGCTGGCGGAGATGATGGACGGGTCGATGGACGCGCCGTTGTGGATGGCCTGGATCAGCGCGGTCTGCATCGTGGAGGTGTTGGTCGTGGCCAGGCCGATGGCCTCGCACGCGGCCTTGACGGCCTCATTGCTGACGCCGAAGATGTAGTGTACGGGGTAGTACACAACGCCCAGGAAGCCGAACAGGACCAGCATCGTCAGCAGCATGGGCATGCAGCCGCCCATGGGGTTGTAGCCGTGCTCCTGCTGGAGCTTCATCAGCTCCTCCTGCTGCTTCTGGGGGTTGTTCTTGTACTTCTGCTGGATCTCGGTGATCAGCGGCTGGAACACGGACATCTTGGCCGTGGACTTCTGCTGATGGATGCTCAGGGGGAACAGCAGCAGCTTGAGGATGAGGGTGGCAACGATCATGGTTGCCGCGTAGTTGCCGATGAAGCTGTACAGGATCTTCACCAGCGGGCCGATCAATACGGCCAGGAAATACATAAAAGACATAGCCTTTCCTTCTGCCCCGTCTGCGCCCGGGACCTTTATTTTTATGTAGGTCTCTGCTGCGCAGTGCAAAGACATGAGAGGCGATGTTGAAAAGCCTTCTCCCTTGGGAGAAGGTACCCAAGGCCCCGACCGAGGGCGGATGAGGGGGGAGCTTGCGGAGCTGCACATTCAACCGTTTAACGGGTAATTGTGGAAAACTCTGCCCTCATCAGTCCGCTGCGCGGACAGCTTCAGTCTACGCGCTAAGAGCCGCCTTCGGCGGTTGCGCTCCGACACGCGCCTGCGGGCGCAGCCCCGAAGGGGAAGCCTTTAGTCGCGGCTGCGCGTCAGCCTTCGCTCCGGGTTGACCCACTTTCCCTTTTCGGGTACCGGGTCATAGCCGAATTTTGCAAAGGGCTGGCATCTTAAAAGGCGCCACACCGTTAAAATCAGACCCTTTACAAGGCCGTGTACGGCGAGCGCCTGCATGGCGTATTCACTGCAGGTGGGTATGAACCGGCAGTGATGCCCGAGGTGCGGACTGATATATTTTTTGTAGCCGCGCAAAAGCGCGATGAGAAGGCGGGCGATCATTGCGGGGCCGTCTCGGGCCCGGGGGCCGGGGCGGCCTTGTCGGGCAGACCGGCCTTTGCAAACAGCTTGCCCAGCGTTTTGCTCAGCTGGGTGCTTTTCAGGCGGGGGGTCTGGCCGCGGGCGACCAGGATGATGTCATACCCGCCGATGTTCTGGGCCAGGTGCTCCGACAAAGCGGCGCGCATGACGCGGCGGGCGCGGTTGCGCTGCACGGCATGGCCGACCTTTTTGGTGGCCGTCAGCCCGATGCGGGTATAGCCCAGCCGGTTTTTGGCCACATACAAAACGCAGTGCGGATGCACATAGCTTTTGCCCCGGCCATACACCCGGTTGAACTGCCAGTTTTTATCTAAAGTGCGGTAACGCATAGTAGTATCCTCCCAAGGCTTCTCCCTCGGGAGAAGCTGCCGCCCGCAGGCGGCTGATGAGGGCAAACCTTTCGGTCAAAACCCATTTGCGGGAAATTTCCGGAAGGTTTTCCCTCATCCGTCCGTGGTCGGGGCCACGGACACCTTCCCCAAGGGGAAGGCATTCCTACACATATATTATAATGAATCCCGGCTTCTGTAAAGCCATATTTGAAAAAAGGGCTGCCGATTTTACAATCAGCAACCCTTTTGTTCACTTAATTCTCTGAAGTTATCAGACAGTCAGGCTCTTACGGCCCTTCGCACGGCGGCGGGCGATGACCTTGCGGCCATTCTTGGTAGCCATGCGGTTCAGGAAACCGTGGACGCGGCTGCGCTGACGCTTCTTGGGCTGGAAAGTACGCTTCATTTTTCATTCCTCCTGTTGAAATCCCGGTATGGGCTGTTTGCTCAGGGCTTCGCCCATACACTGGGGCAGCCTTGCAGAGTTAGATTATACGCGATTTACCCCCACTTTGTCAAGGGGGTTTGGGCAGAATTTTTCGCTCCCGCGTCAAAGAATTGGAGCTACAGAGAGTTATCCACTACATTTTGTACTATTTACTGTTGAAAATTGCATCTGTTGTGGAAAACTTTTATTTTTCTTTGCTCCGCGGAAAAATTTTCAACAATTCCGGCGTATAAAAAAATTCCTACTTTATTATATATAGGTGTTGTTTAAAACCCGATTTTGTGGTATACTGTATTTAGTATTTTTGCGCCCTGTTTGGATATGGGGCGTTTACTTATAACAGGAAGTGGGGAGTATCGAGAATCATGGATTCCTTCAATGATGTAATGGACGCCGTCAAGGCGTACTGCAAAGGACGAGTATCCGATGCATCATACAGAGTTTTCATCCAGGACCTCAATCTGCTGAATTTTGAGGGCACGAACATCATCATCCTGGAGGTTCCCAACGACGTCGTCATGCGGTTTGCGGCGGCGCGCTATGCCGATCTGCTCAAGGAGGCGTTTGCCTCGATCCTCGGCTTTGAGGTGGAGCTGAAGTTTGTGCTGGCCGCGCCCGCACCGGACGGCGGCAAGGCTGCCGAGAAGCCGAAGCTGGACGAGAACGACCTGCCCAGCGGGCGGTACGAGTTCACGTTCGAGAACTTCATCAAAGGGCCGTCGAACCAGTTTGCGTTTGCCGCCGCGCAGGCCGTGGCCGCAAACCCCTCCGGCGCGTACAACCCGCTGTTCATTTACGGGCCGTCGGGTCTGGGCAAGACGCACCTGCTGAACGCCATCAAAATTGAGATCCAGAAGAACCACCCGGATTTCAACATTGTCTACGTGGATTGTGAAAAATTCACGAACGAGACGATCACCGCCATCAAGACGGCAACGATGGAGCAGTTCCGCCAGCGCTACCGCAAGGCGGACGTGCTTTTGATCGACGACATCCAGTTCCTGGCCGGCAAGGAGAGCACGCAGGAGGAGTTTTTCCACACCTTCAACACGCTGCACAACGATGGCCGCCAGATCGTCATCGCGTCGGACCGCCCCGCGAAGGAGATCAAATCGCTGGAGGAGCGTCTGCGCACCCGGTTTGAGTGGGGCCTGACCGCCGACATCCAGCCGCCGGATTTTGAAACGCGCGTTGCCATCGTCAAGCGCAAGGCCGAGCTGTTGAATCTGGATCTGCCGAACGACGTGGCCGAGTACATTGCGAATCACTTAAAGCAGAACATCCGCCAGCTGGAGGGCGCGGTCAAAAAGCTGAACGCCTACTATCTGCTGGAGGGCATCGAGCCGTGCATCGGCGTGACGACGACGGCGATCAAGGACACGCTGAACGACAGCCAGCCGATCCCGGTCACGATCGAGAAGATCCTGAACGAGGTCGCGCGCACTTACAATGTGATGCCGTCGGACATCCGCGGCAAGAAGCGCAATGCGAATGTGAGCGCGGCGCGGCAGATGACGATGTACATTATCCGCGAGGTGACCGGCATGAGCATGGAGGCCATCGGGCAGGAGTTCCAGCGCGATCATTCCACGGTGGTGTATTCTATCAAAACGATGGAGGAAAACATCAAGCGCGACCAGCACCTGAAAGAGATGTGCAGCGACATCATGAAAAACGTCCGCACCTAAGTTACTTTCTTGAAAGACCTACTTTCTTGAAAGAAAGTAGGCAAAGAACTTTCAATATTTTATCCCGGGAACGGGATTTGGGATTTACTTTACGCAGCATCGCACATTCTCAATTGAACATTTAGAATTTCTTTGGTTCTTTCTTTGTAAAGAAAGAACACCCCGTTTTTCAACAAAGTTTTTAGTTATCAACAGTGCGTATTCCACGGGGCTTGTTGAAAAAAGGCGTTTTCCGGGTTTTCCACAGAAAAGTCCACAGACTGTTCAAAACAATCCACCCGCGATTTTCCGCGGCGCAATCGGGTCCCGCGGAGTTTTCCACGAAACTAACACCCCCTACTACGACTACTACCATAGTTTAATAGTTTCTGCGAACGGAACCGCAAAATACACTTCCTCACACCTACAAAACACCGCTCCGGCTGTGGAAAACAGAAGGAGCACCCTTCCTAGAGACCGCTGAACGTTTTTTGCCGAGGCTTTTTTCCAAAAAAGCCGGAGAAAGAGATAGAAACATGAAATTTGAATGCGAAAAAACACTGCTGGCCAGCGCCATCGACGGCGTTTCCCGCGCGATCACGAACCGCGCCGCCATCCCCGTGCTGGAAGGCATCTACATGAAGGCCGAGGGCTTTAACCTGACGCTGACCGGCTACGATATGGAAATGGGCATCACGACCACGATTGAATGTAACGTTCTTGTACCCGGTGAAACTGTACTTGATGCCAAACTGTTGAGCGCCATGGTCAACCGTATGCCTGCGGGCGATGTCTGCATCGAGCTGAACGACGAGGGCCAGGCAAAAATCAGCGGCGGTGTGGCAGAATTTGAGATCCCCGCGCTGAACGCCAGCGATTATCCGAGCCTGCCCGTGACCGGCGCCGACAATACGATGACCGTCAAGTGCGGCATGCTGCGCGAGATGATCGAGAAAACCATCTATGCTGTCAGCCAGGACGACAAAAAGCCCGCCCACACCGGCGAGCTGTTCGTCATTGAGCCGGGCAGCCTGACGATTGTGGCCCTGGACGGCTACCGGCTGGCCATTATCCAGCGCGACGTCGAGTGTACCCGCGACATCCGCATCATCATCCCCGCCAAGACACTGCAGGAGCTGCTGAAAATTATGGGCGGCGCGGACGACGACGTGAAGATCGACGCGAACCGCCGCTATGTCGTGTTTACCTCCAACGGCTATACGATCATGAGCCGCCTGATCGAGGGCGACTTCCTCAACTATGAGAGCGTCATCCCGAAGGACAGAAAAACACGTGTTACCGTTGAATGCAAGAACTTCATCGACACGATCGAGCGTGCGTCGCTCATTATTACCGAGCGTTTGAAGAACCCGTTGCGCATCTCCTTTGCCGAGGATCGCGTGACGGTCCGCTGCCAGACGCCGCTGGGCAAGGTCGTGGACGAGTTCGCGCCGGTCTCGATGGAGGGCGACGCGGTAGAGATCGGCTTCAACAACCGGTATCTGCTGGATGCACTGCGCTTCTCGAAGTGTGAGAAGATGGTGCTGGAAATCAACGGACCCCTGAGCCCCGTCAAGCTCCTGCCCGAGGACGGCAAGGACTTTATCTATCTGGTGCTGCCGGTACGGTTCAAGAACGAGGGGTAAAAACAACGCTGCTCCGTAGGGGCCGGGCATGCCCGGCCCGCAACATAAAAAGGCTTGCCCGTTGACGGGCAGTTGCCGCAAGGCCGCGGGCCGGACATGTCCGGCCCCTGCCGCTGCAATAGAAGGAATTGTATGGAAAAGATTCGTATCACCACCGAGTTTATCAAGCTGGATGCTCTGCTCAAGTTCGCCGGTCTGTGCGAGACGGGCGGCGAGGCGAAGGAGCTGATCCAGGGCGGGGCCGTTAAGGTCAACGGCGAGGTCTGCACGATGCGCGGCAAAAAGTGCCGCGCAGGGGATACCGTGGAGCTGGACGGCCAGACCGTGCAGATCGCGGAGGGCGCGTAATGCGCTTAACGCACTTAGAAGTAACGGATCACCGCAATATTGCCCACGCAGAGCTGCACCCCGACCCGCACCTGACCGTGCTGTGCGGCCCGAACGGCCAGGGCAAGACGAACCTGCTGGAGGCTGTCTGGCTGCTGACCGGCGGCAAGAGCTTCCGCGGGTCAAAGGACGCGGAGCTTATCAGGCGCGGCTGTGACTTTTCGGTCATCGAGGGCGCGTTTGAGACACAGGACGTGGAAAAATCCATCCGCCTGACCGTGGGCAGCAGGCAGAGCCAGCGCCCGGGCCGCACCGGCAAATTAAACGGCGCGGACGTTGGGCGCGCGGCGGCGCTGGCAGGGAACTTTCAGGCCGTCGTCTTTGAGCCGGACCTGCTGGGGCTGGTCAAGGGCGGCCCGGACGGACGGCGGCGGTTTATGGATTCCGCGCTGTGCCAGGTCTACCGGCCCTACCTTGTGGCGCTGCGGCGGTATATGCGGCTGACGGCCCAGAAGAACGCACTGCTGAAAAGCTACGATATTACGCCAAACGGCAATATGCTGCTGGATACCTACGACGAGCAGCTGGCCGAGTACGGCGCGCTCATCATGGAGCACCGCTGCAAGTTTCTGGCGGCGGCGGCTCCCATCGCCGCGCAGAATTATAAGGACATCTCCCACGGTGCCGAGGTGCTGGCGCTGAACTACCAGATGTGCACCGCGGCCCCCACTGCCGCGGCGCTGACCGAAAAGATGCGGGCCATGCGCAGTGCCGAGCTGCGCGCCGGGTTCTGCCTGGCCGGGCCGCACCGCGAGGATCTGGAAATTTTGCTGGACGGCCAGCCCGCCCGGGTGTTTGGCAGTCAGGGCCAGCAGCGCAGCTGCGTGCTGGCAATGAAGCTGGCCGAGGCGACAGTGGTCGGTGATTTGTTCGGTGAGCACCCGGTTTTGCTGCTGGACGACGTTTTGAGCGAGCTGGACGACGAGCGCCAGACCTACCTTTTGACCCGCATGGGCGAGCACCAGACGATTGTGACCACCTGCGACACCGCCGCTTTTGCGCGTACCAATGGGAAAATTGTGATGGTAAAGGGCGGAGTGGTCGAAGAAGCGTAGGGACCGGACAGGGAGGTGCAGGATTTGTACTTTCACGCAGGCCAGGACTTTGTCCTGAATACCCGGGATGTGATCGGGGTGTTTGATCTGGACACAGCCGGGGCGTCGCGGCGGACGGAGGAATACTTCCGCCACGCTGAGAGCGAGGGCGCCGTCGTGGACCTCTGCGCCCCGGGCACGCTGCCCAAGAGCTTTCTTGTCACCGATTTCCCCGACGAGACCATTTATATCAGTCAGTTATCGCCCGCCGCGCTGAAAAAAAGAGCGGAGAGGCTGGAATTTTAAAGTATTACGCCCGTAGGGGCCGGGCATGCCCGGCCCGCAGCATAAAAAGTACCGCCCATTTATGGGCAATGACGCAAGGCGTAGGGGCCGGACATGTCCGGCCCGCAGCATAAAAATTACCGCCCATTCATGGGCAATGACGCAAGGCGGAGGGCCGGGCATGCCCGGCCCCTACATTGCAAAATAAGAGATACCCACCCACAACAGGAGGCTATCATTTCATGGCAGAAGAAATCATCACCGAAACCAACCGCGAGACGGCTACCGACCATGCCTACGGCGGTGCGCAGATCCAGGTCCTGGAGGGTCTGGAGGCTGTGCGCAAGCGCCCCGGCATGTATATTGGCTCCACCGGGCCTTCCGGCCTGCATCATCTGGTCTATGAGATCGTCGATAACGCCATCGACGAGGCATTGGCCGGATACTGCACCCATATTGAAGTGACCATCAAGCCCGGCAACATCATTGAGGTCTCGGACAACGGACGCGGCATCCCCGTGGACATCCAGCCCAAGCTGGGCATCCCGGCTGTGACCGTCGTCTACACCGTGCTGCACGCCGGCGGCAAGTTCGGCGGCGAGGACTCCGGCTATAAAGTGGCCGGCGGTCTGCACGGCGTCGGCGCGTCCGTCGTAAACGCCCTGTCCGAGTGGCTGACCGTCCGCGTGCGCCGTGACGGGGCCGAGTATGAGCAGAGCTTCAAGCGCGGCAAGCCGGACGGCGACCTGAAAAAAATCGGTGCGGCGGCTTCTACCGGAACGACAGTCACCTTTAAGCCCGACCCGGAGATGTTCCAGGAAACGACGCTCTATCGCTATGAAACGCTGCTCAAGCGCCTGCGCGAGGAAGCGTTCCTGAACGCCGGTGTCAAGATCACCCTGACCGACGAGCGTCCCGACGCGGACCGCCCCCAGGACGAGCAGTCCGGCGAGATGCGCACCGAGACGATGTGCTATGAGGGCGGCATCCGCTCCTTCGTCAGCTACCTGTGCGAGCGCCGCGACTTAACGCCGCTGCACCCGCAGGTCATGTATATGAAGGGCGAGGGCCAGGGCGCTGTGGCCGAGGTCGCACTGCAATACTACGACAACAGCTACAACGAGCTGCTTTTGAGCTTTGCCAACAACGTCCACACCCCCGAGGGCGGCACCCACGAGGAGGGCTTTAAGCTGGCCCTGACCCGCGTGCTGAACGAATATGGACGTGCCAAGGGCATTTTGAAGGACAAGGACGAGAACCTGTCCGGCCCCGACGCCCGCGAGGGCATCATTGCCGTCGTCAGCGTGAAATTGCAGGAGGCGCAGTTTGAAGGCCAGACGAAGGCGAAGCTGGGCAACACCTTCATCAAGGGCCTGGTCAACAATGTGGTTTACAAGGCGCTGACCGAGTTCTTTGAGGAAAACCCCGCCGTCGCGAAGGCAATTCTGGAAAAAGCGACCCAGGCCGCCCGCGCCCGTGCCGCCGCCAAGAAGGCCCGCGAGCTGGTGCGCCGCAAGAGCGCGCTGGAATCCAACCGTATGCCCGGCAAGCTGGCCGACTGCCACGAAAAAGACCCCTCCAAGACCGAACTGTTCATCGTGGAGGGCGATTCTGCAGGCGGCTCGGCCAAGATGGGCCGTGACTCCAACATTCAGGCCATCCTGCCTCTGTGGGGCAAGATGCTGAACGTCGAAAAGGCCCGCGCGGACCGCATCTACGGCAACGACAAACTGATGCCCGTCGTGACCGCGCTGGGCACCGGCATCGGCGACGAGTTTGATATTAGCAAAGTCCGCTACCATAAGATCTTCATCATGGCCGATGCCGATGTGGACGGCTCGCATATCTGCACGCTGATGCTGACCTTCTTCTTCCGCTATATGCGCCCGCTGATCGACCACGGCTATGTCTACGTCGCCCAGCCGCCGCTGTTCAAGCTGCAGAAGGGCCAAACCGTCAAGTACGCCTACAACGACGACGAAATGAAGCTGTTGAGCGCCGAAATGCCCGGCGCGAAGGTCAACCGCTACAAAGGTCTGGGCGAGATGAACCCCGACCAGCTGTGGGAGACCACGATGAACCCCGACAACCGCGTCATCGTGCAGATCAAAATCGAGGATGCCGAGCGTGCGGACGAGGCGTTCAGCATCCTGATGGGCGAGCAGGTCGAGCCGAGACGGCAGTTTATTGAGAAGAATGCAAAGTACGCGAATTTGGATGTGTGATAAATTGCGCACCGCCCCTGTAGGGGCCGGGCATGCCCGGCCGGCCGCATAAAAAATACCGCTTGTTTGTGGGTCATACACCATGGATTACAAAATTCTTCGTCCGCGCCAAAATCCCCGTTTGCAAAATTACGATTATAAAACCGCAAATCATTATTTTGTGACGGTATGCACGCATCATAAGCAATGTGTGTTTGGCGCGGCAGGCGAGCCAAACGGCATCGGCCAAATGGCCGCGCAGGGGATAACAGCCATACCGGAGCATTTCCCGGAAGTGACCGTGGACGAATATGTGGTCATGCCCAATCATGTGCATGTGATTTTGATTTTCCCGCAGGGCGTAAAAGATTTATCCGCAGTGGTGGGCAGCTATAAGGCGTATGTATCCAAGATGTTCCACATGGAACATCCGGGTGTTCCGTTGTGGCAGCGGTCATTTTATGACCATGTCATCCGGGATGAAGCCGCATATCTGGAAATAAAAAGATATATTCGGGAAAATCCATTGAAATGGAATTTGGATGAATATAACCCCAACGTTTAGCGTAGGGGCCGGGCATGCCCGGCCCGGGACGTAAAAAGAATAACCCTCTTGCGGGCAACCAGCGGCTGCAATAAAAACAACCGTTATAATCCATAAGAGGGAAGCAAAGGCAAGGTGGAGGGCCGGGCATGCCCGGCCCCTACAGTGCAGTAAGATCAAGTAAGATTGAGTTAAGGTGATACAATGGAAGAAAACATCATCATGGTGCCGGGGTCCGGTACGAAGGTCATTGTGCGCGATGTGAAGCAGGAGATCGAGACGGCGTTCCTTGACTACTCGATGTCTGTTATCGTGGCGCGCGCTCTGCCCGATGTGCGCGACGGCCTGAAGCCCGTCCACCGCCGCATCCTGTACACGATGCACGAGCGCGGCAACGACCCGCAGCACCCCTACCGCAAATCTGCCGATACCGTCGGTGCGGTGCTGGGCTCGTACCACCCGCACGGCGACGCCTCGGTCTATGATGCCATGGTGCGTCTGGCGCAGGATTTCAGCCTGCGCTACCCGCTCGTCGACGGTCAAGGTAACTTCGGCTCCGTGGACGGCGACCCCCCGGCTGCTTACCGTTACACCGAGGCCCGCATGTCCAAGATGGCCTGCGAGATGCTGACCGACATTGAAAAAGACACCATCGACTGGGACCCCAACTTTGACGAGACCAAGAAGGAGCCCCACGTCCTGCCCAGCCGTTTCCCGAACCTGCTCGTCAACGGCAGCCAGGGTATTGCCGTCGGCATGGCGACGAACATCCCGCCCCACAACCTGCGCGAGATCGTCAACGGCATGGTCGCCCTGATGGACGACCCCGAAATCGACCTGGCCGGGCTGATGGAGTACGTCAAGGGCCCCGACTTCCCGACGGGCGGCATCATCATGGGCCGCAGCGGCATCCGCGCTGCTTACGCCACGGGCCGCGGCAAAATCACGCTGCGGGGCCGTGCCGAGATCATCGAGAAAAAGAACGGGCGCTATGAGATTCTGATTTCGGAAATCCCCTACATGGTCAACAAGACCCGCCTGATCGAGTCCATCGCTGACCTTGTCAAGGATAAGCGCATCGAGGGCATCAGCGACCTGAACGACGAGTCCTCGAGCCGCACCGGCATGAAGATCGTCATTGAGATCAAGAAGGACGCGAACCCCCAGGTCGTGCTGAACCAGCTCTACCGCTTCACCCAGCTGCAGGACACCGTCGGCGTCATCATGCTGGCGCTGGACGACGGCGTGCCCAAGATCATGAGCCTGAAAACCATGATGGAGCGCTATATTGAGTTCCAGATGCAGGTCATCCGCCGCCGCACCGCGTTTGAACTGAAGAAGGCAAAGGAGCGCGAGCACATCCTCGAGGGCCTGCACAAGGCCGTTGACATCGTCGATGAGATCATCGCGACGATCCGCGCCTGCAAGGGCGGCTTTGCCGAGGCGCGGCAGGCCGTCATGGACAACTTCGGCTTTGACGAGCTGCAGGCGGACGCCATTGTCAAGCTGCAATTGGGACGTCTGGCCGGTCTGGAGATCCTCAAAATCGAGCAGGAGTTGGGCGAGCTGCGCGAGGCCATCGCCGATTATGAGGACATTCTGGCCAACGACGAGCACGTCAAGCGCATCGTCAAGACCGACCTAACCGCGCTGGCCGACAAGTACGGCGACGAGCGCCGCACCTCCATCGAGACCGTCTCCGGCGAGGTCGATATTGAGGACCTGATCCCCGAGGAGACCTGCGTCTTTACGCTGACCCACGAGGGCTACATCAAGCGCACGACGCTGGACACCTACCAGGCACAGAACCGCGGCGGACGCGGCGTGCAGGGCATGACCCAGAAGGACGACGACTTCACCGAGGAACTTTTTGTCGGTTCTACGCATGATTATATGCTGTTTATGACGAACCAGGGCCGCGTCTACCGCCTGAAGGGCTATCAGGTGCCCGAGGGCAGCCGCACGGCCAAGGGCAGCCATATTGTGAACCTGCTGCAGCTGCAGGAGGGCGAGAAGGTCACGCTGATGCTGCAGCAGAAGGCCGGCGTGGACGAGGACAACACCTACGCCACGATGGTGACGAAGCAGGGCCTCATCAAGCGCACGCCGCTGTCCCAGTTCCGCAACATCCGCAAGATGGGCCTGATCGCCATCGCGCTGAACGAGGGCGACAGTCTGGTGTGGAGCCACCTGACCAAGGGTGACGACGAGATCATTGTTGCCACCCACGACGGCGCGGCCATCCGCTTTACCGAGGACGGCGCCCGTTCGATGGGACGTACCGGCCACGGCGTCCGCGTCATCAAGCTGCGCGAGGGCGACTATGTCGTCGGTGCAGGCGTCTGCCGCCCGGGTGCGAACGTGCTGACCATCAGCGAGGAGGGCAAGGGCCGCCGCAGCCGCATTGACGACTACCGCATCACGAAGCGCGGCGGCTTGGGCATCCGCAACTACTCTAACGGCAACGTGGCGGGCATCAAGATCGTGGATGACACCGACGATCTGATTCTCATCAGCCAGAACGGCATTCTGATCAGAATCCATGCGGCGGACATCAACGTCCAGAGCCGCTACGGCAGCGGTGTCCGCGTCATGCGCCTGGTCGAGGACGACAAGGTGGCCGTGGTCGCCCGCGTGGACCGCGACAACGACGCCGAGACCGCAAAAATCGAGGATACCGGCGAGACCGACCCGACCCCCGAGGAACTGGCGGCCATTGAAGCGGAAGAACTGGCGCAGGAGGCCGCGGAGGACGCAGCCCCCGAGAACGAGACCGAAGAATAAACCAATACAGGGGAGAGGCCGCGGGTCGGCCTCTCCTTTTTTAAAGGCTTCCCCCGAGGGGGCTGCGCCCGCAGGCGCGTGTCGGAGCGCAACCGCCGAAGGCGGCTCTTAGC
>OMCC01000416.1_pt1 | contig 29132 bp, 28 predicted proteins | sample 1674161 | NCBI WGS metagenome assembly OMCC01 (sample SAMEA103958149, study PRJEB25191) | human gut metagenome | biome: human-associated habitat [ENVO:00009003]; feature: intestine environment [ENVO:2100002]; material: feces | place: Germany | collected 2013/2015 | reverse complement strand
AAAAGCTCTTGATATTCACTAGATACAGGAGTGTAATCTATTTGATACTTATAAACATGTTCATCTTTTATAAATCGATAATAATAACCAACGAAATCTAAACGCCATCCTTTTTTAGACATTTCATTAAAATAATCTTGTAATTCTTCATCTAAATACAAACTATTTCTTAAGACATCTTTGTATTTCATATCTTTATCCTCCTATTTGATCTAATAATGAAATTTGTTTAAGCATTCTTTCTTTTTCTTTTTGTAATTTCTTTTTTCCTAGATTTGTAATTTGATAAATTTTTTTATTATTTACCACTTTTACTAATTTGATATAACATTCTTTTTCAAACTTTGGTAATAAAGTATATAAAGAACCTGCTCCTACAGTGATTTCTCCATTAGTAATTCGAGTAATTTCATTCATAATTTCATAGCCATGCATTGGTTGATGTAAAACAAGTAATACATAATACATTTGTGGGGTTAATACTTCCATTTCTCTTTTTGGCATTTATTTCATCTCCTATATCGTTTAACGATACTTTCTTCACTTTTATTATATATCGTTAAACGATATATAGCAACAAAAAAAGAACAATGTTTCCATTGTCCTTATAAGGGGGCTATACAGTTTGTAACTTTCTACTTAATTTCATACGTTTTTTAGCTTCACGTTTCTTTGAAGTCATATGTCTTACTACTAACGATAAAGCAAAGTTAATAATAAAGTAAATTCCTGCCATATAAACAAAGATAAACATAATTTGATCTGCTTGGAAAAAATGAGCCATTAAACGTCTACCTTGATACATAAAGTCAACTACACCAATTGTACTTAAATAAGAAGAATCTTTAAATATTGTAATAATTGTTTGTAACAATTGAGGAATAACTAATTTAATCGTTTGGGGTAAAATAATATATATGATTGTTTGAACAAAAGTAAAGCCTTGGGACTCAGCTGCTTCAAATTGTCCTTTTCCTATAGCTTTTAACCCACCTCTAACAATTTCTGATAATCCACTTGCACAAAAGAATATAAAAGTAATTACAATTGCTTGAAATGCTGAAATATTAAACATTTTTGGTAAGGTAAATCGAGCGAATAATATCCATAATAATAAGGGCGTATTTCTAAATAATTCAACATAACAAACACTTAATAATTTTAATGGTTTTGGTGCATAATTACGGGTCAAAGCTAAAATTATTCCTAAAGCCAAACTTCCAAATATAACAATAATTGAGAATTTAATTGAAAGAATAAGACCTTCTCCTAAGAATTTTAAGTTATCAGGTGTTAAAACTGTTTGTACTAAATTTATGAATTCACTCATAAGCGCACCCCTTTCACCATGGCAGGTTGTCTCATAATGACTTCTTTTTCTACGACTTTTTCTTTTTGTTTATATCCTTCTAAGCTCTTCTTTTCAAAATGTCTTGATAAGCATGTTAGTGGATAACAAATAGCAAAATATAAAACTGTAGCTACTAAATAAGGTGGTACTGTAATTCCTGTATTAGCTGCCCAACAATCAGCCATATACATCAAATCACCACCAGCAATAACTTGTAAAATAGATGTATTTTTAATGAGGTTTACAATTTGCGTTGTAAGTGGTGGTAAAATCATTCTTACTGTTTGTGGTAAAATGATATATATCATTGTTTCTAAATATGAAAAGCCTTGAGATTTAGCTGCTTCATATTGTCCACGTGGTACTGATTCAATTCCACTTCTTACTACTTCACTAATATAAGCTCCATGATATAAAGAAATAATAATCACTGCAATAATTGTAGAATCTAAATTAAATCCTAAATAAGGTAAACCAATATAAACAAAGAATACTTGAATTAACACGGGTGTATTTTGAAATAATTCTACGTAACATCTAGAAATAAAGCGAATAATCTTATGACGTGATGATGATAGAAGTCCAAAGAGAACTCCTAACACCAATGCACAAATTGCACCAATAGCTGCAACTTTAATAGTCACCAAGAAGAATGCTTGTAAAAACTCTGGTAAATCTTTTATTAATAAATCCCAACCTCTAAATAACATAGTCTATTCCTCCTGTGCGATATTGTATTTCTTTTGTAACTTATCTAATGTTCCGTCATCCTTTAATTCTTTAATAAATTTATTAATTTTTTTAGCTAATTCTTTATTTTCTCGTTGCAATTCCAAAATCTTGTGGTGAAAAACGATCAGGTAAAATTTCTAGATCATCATTTAAATAACTCATTAAACAAGTAACATCAATTGAATAAGCATCTGTTGCTCCTGAGTTAACTGCTGAAACACATTCAGGTGCGCTTGCAAATTCTTTATAATTTAATTTAACCCCTACTTTTGAAGCAGCTTCTTCTAAAGCTTCTTTACTCGTAGATGATTGTTGTACGGCAACTGTAGCTCCATCCATATCTTTTAAACTACTATATTTTCCTTTTTTAGCTAAGATTCCTACATTATCTCGATAATAAGAATCTGAGAAATTCCATGATTCTTTTCTTTCATCAGTAATTGTAAATGTAGCAATAACACAATCAATTTCTTTATTATCTAAAAGGCCTGTTCTTGTTTTAGCATCAACTGCTGTATATTCAACTTTTGCTTTTTTACCAATAAGTTCTTTCGCTAACATATCAGCAAGTTCAATTTCATAACCTTCATATTCTCCAGTTTTTGTGTTTTTTAAACCAAAACCAATTCGGTCATCTTTAACACCTACTTTTAATACCCCATCTTCTTTGATCTGTTCCAAAGTAGATTTAGAAGAACTACTTGAAGAACTTCCACATCCCACTAAACTTAAACAAAATAAACTTGATAATAATACTTTCCCTAACTTTTTCATTATGATTTCCCCCTATCTCATAATTTTACTTAAAAATGCTTTAGCACGATCTGTTGTAGGATGTTCAAAGAACTCTACAGGTGTACCTTCTTCTATAATACGACCATCATCCATAAACACCACACGATCTGCAACTTGTTTAGCAAAACCCATCTCATGTGTGACACATACCATGGTAATGTTTTCTTTTGCTAGATCTGTCATAACATCTAAAACTTCTTTAACCATTTCTGGATCTAAGGCACTGGTTGGTTCATCAAATAAAACGATTTTTGAATTAGTAACAAGTGCTCTTGCAATCGCTACACGCTGTTGTTGGCCACCACTTAATTCTTGTGGATAAGCATAAGCCTTATTTTCTAATCCAACTCTTCTTAGATATTGAAAGGCTTTTTCATTAGCATCTTCTTTTTTGATTTTGTGAATTTTTATAAGTGCTAATGTAAGATTTTCTAATACTGTTTTATGTGGATATAAATTAAATTGTTGAAACACCATCGAAATATTGTTTCCAACAATTTTATTTTTATTTTTCTTATTAATGGTTTCACCATTAATTGAAACAGTTCCGCTTGTTGGTACTTCCAAATAATTCATACAACGAATTGTTGTTGATTTTCCAGAACCACTTGGACCTAAAATAACAAGCTTTTCCCCTTCTTTAACTTCTAAATTGATATCTTTTAGAACATGATTACTTCCAAATACTTTATTTACATTTTCTAACTTAATCAATTTGGATCCCCCCTCGCTTTGTTGTTGTCTACATACTACAAGAGGACGAAACAAAAGTCAATACTTTTTTATCATATTAATAATAATTTATTAATTATGTTATTATCACTGTGATATTTATTTATTATATTTGATAATTTTTTATTGATTTATATTTTATAACTGCTAAAATAACCCCAAGGAGGGGATTTTAATGAATTATAATTTTGCTAATAAAATGGACCAAGTTAAGTTTTCAGCAATTCGAGCAGTACTTGCAAGAGCAAACGGAAATGGTCAATATAGTGATGCTATTAGTTTTGCAGGAGGATTTCCCGATCCCAATGCAATACCTAAAGATCAACTTGTATCGATTGCACATGAAGTTTTTTCTAAAAATCCAGATGATATTTTAAAATATGGAGATGCCCAAGGTTATCCAGGTCTTATGGCATCTGCTAAAGAATTTTTAAATAAATATGATTCTATTTGTAAAGAAAATGATGATATTTTAATTACAACTGGATCTCAACAAGGATTAGATTTAACAAGTAAAATATTTATAGACGAAGGGGATACGATTGTTGTAGAAGATCCTAGTTTTTTAGGAGCATTTAACTGTTTTAGATGTAATGGTGCTCGTTTAATTGGTGTACCTCTAGAAGAGGATGGTGTTAATTTAAAAGAACTTGAAAAAGCCTTTCAAACAAAACCAACACCTAAACTTTTTTATATTATTCCTAATTTTCAAAATCCAACAGGTATTACAACATCATTAGAAAAAAGAAAAGCTATTTATGATTTAGCTTGTCAATATAGTGTTGTTATTTTAGAAGATAATCCTTATGGTTATTTAAGAACAAGTGGAAATGATGTACCATCAATTAAATCTTTTGATGAAAAAGGCATGGTTATTTATACAAGTAGTTTTTCTAAAATTATTTCTCCTGGTATGCGTGCAGGTTTATTAGTTGGACAAAAAGAATTAATAAGTAAAATTAAAATGGCTAAGCAGGTAAATGATAATCATACAAACTCTTTATCACAATATACAATTGATGGTTTCTTAAGAACAGTAGATATGGATGAACATATTTCTAAACTAAGAGATATGTATAGTGAAAAATGTCATTATATGTTAAAAATGATGAAAAAATATTTTCATCCTCGTATTTCTTTTGTTGAACCTGAAGGTGGTATGTTTGTTTGGTTTGATCTTCCAGATAATGTCAATATGTTAGATTTTGTTGAAGCAGCAGTAGAAAAACATATTGCTATTGTTCCAGGTAATGAATTTCATGTTGATTCTTCTAAATCTTGTCAAAGTATTCGTATGAATTTCTCTTTACCTTCTTTAGAAGAAATAGAAAAAGGAATTAAAATATTAGGAGAATTAACTTATCAGTTTTGTAAATAAAGGACATCATGAAGTGAACAGAATAAGTTGAACAAACAACTTAGAATGTTCACTTTTATTATGCAGTATACAAAAAATAACAAATAGAAAATTCTATTTGTTATTTTTTACCTCTTATTAAATCCAAAACTTCAACTGTATTTTCAGCTGCCATTTGATCCATATTATACTGATCATGATAAGTCATTGGACAAGAGTGCGGTGTAATTAAAACTTGATCTCCAAATTTAGCTAAAGGTGAATCTAAACAAGGTTCCTGATCAAAAACATCAACTGCACATCCTGCTAAATGTTCTGTATTTAAGGCTTCTACTAAAGCATCAACATCCATCACTTTTCCTCTAGCAATATTGATAAAATAAGCACCCTTTTTCATTCTCTTAAAAAAGTTTTTATCAGCGTAATGAAAAGTATCTTCTCGAAGAGGAACATTAATGCTGACAAAATCACTTTGTGATAAAACATCATCTTCACTTAAGATTTCTACTCCTTCTACAACACTTCCTATAGCATCATGATGACTTGTAGCAATGACACGCATTCCAAAAGAAAGAGCTCTTTTAGCAATTTCTTTTCCAATACCACCAAAACCAATAAGCCCTAATGTATTTCCTTTAAGTCCTAATTTCAATGATCGATTCCATATTCCTGATTTTAATATTTGACTTTGTAAATCTACTCTTCTAGCAAAATATAACATATAAGCTAAAACCTGTTCAGCAACAGGCGCTTCAACTGCCCCTAAAGTTCTTGTAAAAGCAATTCCTAATTCTTTGCATGCTTCTACATCGATTGCATCATATCCTATACCTCTTCTAGAAATAACCTTTAAATTAGGCAATCGCTGTAAAAGATGTTTTGTATATGCTTCTACACTTACAATAGCTCCATCTGCATCTTTTAAACATTCATAAAGTTCATCTTCACTCATTAAAGTACAATTTTCATAGACCTTTACTGTATACCCTAAATCTTCCATATATTTAACACTTTTTGAATTATAATTTCTAGCTGTTACCGCAATTTCCATATCATCATCCCCCTTTTACTAAAATAGAAATCATTGGCAATGTTACTAAAGACAATATTGTTGAAACAACAATGATTTTAGAAGCATATATCACATCTTGATTATATTTTTGTGCTAACATCGCTGCTGTACTTCCAGCAGGCATAGCAGCTAAAAGTACAGATACTCCAATTACTAAAGAGTTCATCTGACATAAAGATAAACATATAAAAATAGTAATAGGAATAATTAACAAGCGTATACTTGAATAATATAAACTTGATTTTTCTACAAGTTCAGACCATTTCACATCATTTAAAATAGCTCCTATAATCAACATACTTAAAGCTGTTGTACATCCTCCTATTGCATTGATCGTATTTAACATAAAAGTTGGTAAAATAATTCCTATACTTTCTATAATCATTAAAGCAATACCAATATAAACAGCAATAATACATGGATGAAGTGCAACTTTTTTGATCATACTTTTAGAATCTGTTTGCGTAAATAACGAAAGTCCAGCACTCCACATAAAAATTCTTTGTGGAATTAAAGCAATTGAAGCATATAATAAACCAGTTTGCCCATAAATACTTTCAACAATCGGTAATCCCATAAATCCTGCATTAGAAACAATGGTCGCGTATTTTAGAATGATTGCTTTTGAATCATCAAAACGATTATAAAAAATACGATTAAATACACTATAAGAAAGTTGAATAATAAAAGAAACAATAAAAATAACAACTGTATCTCTTATGATTTCTGGTGTTAATTTCATCATAAATGATTTAATAATGGCACACGGTAATATAAGATCAATAACAATGTCTGTTAATTTTTTTCTAACTTCTTTAGTAATAATCCCCTTTCTAGCAAATATGTATCCTATAATAATGATGATGAATATCTCTAGTTGTAAAGATATTATTTTCAAATTACCACTTCCCCTCTAGTAGTTATTAGAATAGTACACTATTTAAGTGTATAAATCAATTATTTTTTATCATATTGATAATTATTTATTAGATGATATAAAAAAGAACACATGTTATCTCAACATGTGCCTTTTCTTTGTTTATATTAAGGGGAGGTTTTCTTTTACACCCTTATAATAATGAATCTATGTTAATTTATTGTGAACTTTTAGTTCTTCTTTTAATTTTTATAGGTTTGTTGACAACTTCATGACAATGTCTGCATCTTGGTTCATAATGATCAACTGCTCCTACTAAAACAACAGGATCATCAAAAGATGCTGGTTTACCATCTACAAGTCTTTGTGTACGTGTAGCCGGTGAGCCGCATTTTGCGCAAACAGCTGTAAGCTTTGTCACAAATTCTCCTTTTGTAAGAAGTTCAGGCATTACACCAAATGCTTCACCTCTAAAGTCTTTATCTAAACCTGCAACCATGACACGAACGCCTTTATCAGCAAGATATTCACAAACATCTACGATCTTTGAATTAAAAAATTGAACTTCATCAATAGCGACAACCTGTACATCATCTGTCACTTTATCTAAGATTTCTTCTGGATCATCAATTGCAAAACAAGGAACTTTTCTTCCTGAATGTGATGCAATTTCTATTTCTGAATAGCGATCATCTATTTTAGGTTTAAATACTAATATTTTTTGTTTAGCATAAGATAAAACATTAATTCGACGAATAAGTTCTTCTGTTTTTCCTGCAAACATACATCCACATATAACTTCTATATATCCTTCTCGATATTGGTGATACATTCTTTCTTCTCCTAACCTCTTACATCTCTTACACCCGCACTACTTCCATCAGGGCCAATAGGTGCTAAATCTGTAAATCTACTAAAATTCTTTTCAAAAGCAAGGTTAACTTCACCTGTTGCTCCATTTCTATGTTTAGCGATAATAATTTCTGTTAAACCATTATCTTCCTCTTCTTTACCTTCACTTGCTTTATAATATCCTTCTCGATAAATAAAAGTAACGATATCGGCATCTTGTTCGATAGCTCCTGATTCACGCAAGTCAGACATCATTGGACGTTTATTTGGTCTTTGTTCAACCGAACGTGATAACTGTGACAAAGCAATAACAGGAACATCTAATTCTCTGGCTAACATTTTTAATTGTCTAGATATATCTGAAACTTCTTGTTGTCTTGATTCTCGATTATTAGAACTTCCAGTAATCAATTGAAGATAGTCAATAACAATTAACTTTAACCCATGTTCTTGTTTTAACTTTCGACATTTTGCAACAATTTCATTAATTTTAATACCAGGGGTATCATCTATATATAAATTGCATTTACTGACTCTTTCAGCAGCTGCATAGTATTTATTCGCATTTGTTTTTAAGATTTCACCTGTTCTCATTGTAGAACCTTCTATTCCACCCATTGAACAAATAATTCTTTGTACTAATTGACTTGCAGGCATTTCTAACGAAAAGATAGCTACAGGATCTTCTGATTTAAAAGCTACATTATGTGCAATATTTAAAGCAAAGGCTGTTTTCCCCATTGCGGGACGTGCAGCTAAAATAATCAAATCTCCTTTTTGGAGTCCAGATGTTATTTTATCTAAATCTCTAAAATTTGTACGAATACCCGAAATATTACCATCAATACTTTGTAACTTATTTAAACGATCTGTCACTTCTCTAATGACTTTTTTAACGTCAACGAATTCTCCTGCATTACGATCTCTCGTAATGGCCAACATTGTTTTTTCACTTTCATCAATAAAACCATCAATATCTTCAATATCTCCAAAAGCATTTTCTGCTATTTTTGTTGTTTCATTGATGATCTTTCTTAAAATCGATTTGTTATGAATAATTTTTAAATAATATTCACTATGTGCTAAAGTTGGAACTGAATCACTTAATTGTCTTAAGTATTCTACACCACCAACTTTATCTAATTGACTATGATCTAATAAATAAGAAGTAATGGTTGTTACATCAACAGGAATATTTTGTCTTGAGAGTTCACTCATTGCATTGAATAATACTTTATGTGATTCTTCATAAAAATCTCTATCTTCACACTTATTTAAAATATCTTGGCAAGCTTCTTTTGAAATAAGCATTGAACCTAATAACGAGCGTTCTGCTTCTAAATCATGTGGGAAAACTCTAGGCATAAATCTTCCTCCTATTTTTCTGATAAGTGAACTCTAATAGTAGCGATAACTCCTTTATATAGCTCAACTTTTAAATTTGAATATCCTAATGCTCCAATTGGATGAGCATTGATAAATTTTCTTTTATCTACTCTAATATCATATTTTTCTCTTAATTGTTCAACAATATGTTTTGTTGAAACACTTCCAAATGTTTTACCATCTTTACCAGATTTTAAAACAAATTCTAAAGTAATACCTTCAATTTTTTCTTTTAATGTCTCTGCATTTTTCTTATTTTCAATATCTTGTAATCTTGCTTCTTCTTTTTGTTGTTCTAAAATCTTTTTAGCACCTGCTGTTTCTTTAACAGCTAATTTATTTTTAATTAAAAAGTTTTGTCCGTATCCATCAGATACATTAACAACATCACCTTTTTTACCTACTTTTCTAACATCTTCTAATAAAACTACTTTCATCTTTTTTACCCTCTTTCATCCAAATATTGATCAATAGCTTCTTCTAATCTATCAATCGCTTTCTTAACAGTTTCTTCTTCAACTTGACATGCTGCCATTGAAAAATGGCCACCACCACCAAGTTTTTCCATAATCAACTGTACATTAACCTCTGTTTTAGAACGAGCAGAAATAGCAATTTTATCCTTATCTACGCGTCCAACAACAAATACCGCTTTTATCTCAGCAATATTTAATAACTCATTACCAACTTTCGCTAGTAGAGGTCTTGTATAAATCTCTTCTTCATTTCCATACGCTATTAGTATATCATTTCCAAAACGATAAGCATTAGCAGAAATAGACATTTTTTCTTGTGTTGTTTTATAATCATCTTGTAAAAATTCATATGCTTTTGCGACATTTGCTTGTTTTTCTTTAAGCTTAGATGCAATTTGGAAAGTACGTGAACCAACATGATTTCTAAAATAATTTGTATCCACCAACATCCCTGCATACATAATCGTTGCTTCTGTTGGTAAAACTTCTATTTCTACTCTTTGGTATTCAAATAATTCTACAACTAATTCTACAGTCGAAGAAGCCGCAGGTTCCAAGTAAGTTAAGATTGGCGAATCAACAAAGTCTTCCCCTCGACGATGATGATCAATAACAACAATTTTCTCTGCTTTATCTAAAACCTCTTCACTAATAGCAAGTGTTGGCTTATGATTATCTACACAAATAAGTAATGTATCACTGTCAATAAGGTCGATTGCTTTCATTGGCGAAATAATTCTTCCTTTGTATAAATCTTCCGCCATTAAACGACGTGCAATATTTCCTGTTTTTTCTTCTAAAGAATTTTCATCAACAATCACATAAGCATCTTTTTCAAATGCTTTAACAAATTTTGCGACAGCCAAACTTGCTCCAAAAGAATCTAAATCAGATTGTTTATGTCCCATAATAAGGATATTTTTACTTTGTTTTACTAAACTTGCTAGTGTTTGTGAAATAACACGTGCTCTTACACGATTAGCTTTTTCGCTATTTTCACTGTTTCCACCAAAATAACGAATTTCTTCATCTAATGTTTTAACCGCTACTTGATCTCCACCACGTGAATAAGATAAAGAAATAGCACTAAATGCAAGTTCATCTAATTCACGTAAAACTTTAGATCCTCTACCAATTCCCATTGATAAAGACATGACCGCTCCAATTGATTCCATTTTTTGTTTAAATTCATCTAAAATACAAAAACGAACTTCTACTTGTTTACGATAAATTCTTTCATTAAAGATAGCTAAATACCCATCTTCTTTATATCTTTTTAAAATAATCCCATTATCTTTAGCCCAATCAAAAATCATTTGTCTAGAAATAGTTTCAATCATTACTGATTTTTGTTCATCAGCATATTCAATAGAATCATCATAATTATCAATTGTTAAATAGGCAACACAAAGTTGTTGATCATTATATTCTTTTTCAATCGTTGTTAAATCTGTTACATCTTTTAAAAATAGCAAACGATTATTTCTAGAATTATATACTTCATATCTTCTAGAATTAATATCAATTGTTCTAACATCTTCATCTTCAAAAAGTGTTGCTAGTAAGGGTTGCCATTCAAGCAATTTTTTACCAACAATTTTTATACCAAGTTCATGCAATAAATCACTGACCCATACAACATTTCTATTTTCATCATATTTAATAAGACCTATTCCACCAAAAATCAAAGCATTCTTTGTTTCATCATTGAGTGCTTCTTTAACACTATAAGTCATTTCATTGAACATATTATGGAGATAATATAAAACAATAATACATACTACATTTTTAATCAAAATATAAATCATTAATGATAATGTAATACGATTTTGTAAAAACATATAAGTTAATAAAGCTAATACATATTCTACTCCTAATAAAGCAACTATTGTATTTCTAAGTTGCATCAGCTTCTTAATCATGAAATACCCTCCTCTTTATTACCTTATATTATACATGAATTCATTTATTTCATCATCTTATTTTTATTCATTCTTAAGATAAATAGATTCGTATAAACCTTAATAATATAAACCTCCGAAAATGATAAAACAATCCATAAAATAATAAACATTCCATTCTTTAAAAAATCACTTTCTAAAAAAGGAAGAATACTTACAATACTATAATAAATATCTTTAGCATCTGTAAAAGTATTTAAACCTAATAAAGAATTTAATAAAAATAAAACAACAAAATTCTTCAACATACTATATATTCTTAAAATCCATTTACCATCAATATCCCTTTTCAAACAATAAATATATAAAATACCTAATGGTAAAGTAAAGAAAGAATACAAAGTAAAAAATAATTCACCTGTTAAAAATAAAATAAACGTACTTGTAAACAGAACAAGAACAGCCATCTTTTCATTAAACTTAAACGTATAATAAGCTAATGCAACTGTCATCAGATAAATAAAAATAATATCAAACATCGTTCCTGTATAAACATTCACAACCGATAACACTCCAAAAAGTGCTGCCATAAAAGCTCCTGTTACAATTTGTTTTGTCTTTTCTCTTTTCATTTCATCACCGTGATTATCATACAACTTTATTGCTTATCTGTCACTTTATATAAAGAAAAAGAGATTCAAAGAATCTCTAATCTTCAAATAAGCAAGCACCATTTGATTCAATCACTTTTTTATACCAATCAAATGATTTCTTCTTATATCTTTTATAAGTACCATTACCTAAATCATCTGCATCTACATAAATAAATCCATAACGTTTAGACATTTGTTTAGTACTTTCAGATACTAAATCAATACATCCCCAAGATGTATAACCCATTAAATCAACACCATCTTCATAGATTGCATTATACATTTCTCTAAAATGAGCATCAAAATAATCAATACGATATTGATCATCAACTGTTCCATTTACAAGTTCATCTTTAGCACCTAAACCATTTTCTACAATAAATAATGGTTTTCTATAACGATCATATAAATCTACTAAAGAAACTCTTAAACCGATTGGATCAATTTGCCATCCCCAATCAGAACTTGGAATATAAGGGTTTTTAATCGCAATATTAGTATTAGCAGCTGTTTTCTTTAATCCGGCATCATCTTTAGCAACACAACTTGATGAATAATAACTAAATGAAACAAAGTCGACTGGATATTTTTTCATGATTTCTAAATCATGTTCTTCCATTTTAATATTTAGACCTTCATTTTTAAATTTAGTTAATAAATATGCAGGATATTCACCAAAGACTTGAGTATCACTATAACAATAAGTACTTCTCATATCTTGTTGTGCTTGTAAAACATCTTCTGGTTTACAAGTATATGGATAGTAAGTTAATTTAGTAAGCATACATCCTACTTTACAATTTGGATTTTTTTCATGCGCAATTTTTGTTGCAAGAGCACTTGCTACAAATTGATGATGCATTGCTTGGAAAATAACTTCTGTAAAGTTTTTACCTTCAAAACGATCTCTTACAAGTCCACCTGTTGTATAAGGATGTCTAATCATTGAATCTACTTCATTAAAAGTAAGCCAATATTTTACTTTATCTTTATAACGATTAGTAATAACATCTACATATTTTACAAACATATCAATAACTTCACGGTCATACCATCCATTATAATTTAATACTAAATTGATTGGTGGTTCATAATGTGACATTGTTACCAATGGTTCAATTCCATATTTATGACATTCATCAAAAACATCATCATAGAATTTTAAACCTTCTTCATTTGGTTCTTTATCATCTCCATTAGGGAAAATACGTGACCAAGCAATAGAAAGTCTAAATACTTTAAATCCCATTTCAGCAAATAATTTAATATCTTCTTTATAATGATGATACCCGTCTGAACCATGTCTTTTAGGATAAAGACTTGTATCATCACTTTTCATTGCTTCTAAAATTTCTTTTGTAGAAATTTCATTTTGTTTAGCATAATCTTGAACATCTACATCTAAATGATGACGGGCACAGTCTGAAACAGAAACACCTTTTCCTCCTTCGTTCCATCCACCTTCATATTGGTTAGCAGCAACAGCGCCACCCCATAAAAATCCTTCTGGAAATTTTTTTACCATTTTAATATCCTCCGCTTTTCTCTAAAACCATCTTAACACCTTATATAAAAAAAGCGTGATTATTTCATTAATTGAAAATAATCACGCTACTATTAATCATGGATTTTTTTAGCCAAGCACACTTCCACAAATTCAGTGTCAAAATGTTTAGCTCTTGATCCTGAATATCCCATATCTAATGATGAAATTTGTTTCATTTCTTCTTCATTTAATTCAAAATCAAAGATATCTATATTTTCTTTTATTCTTTCTACATGTGTTGATTTTGGTATAACAACAACTCCTCTTTGTACATTCCATCTTAAAATCACTTGTCCTACAGACTTATTATATTTAGCTGCAATTCCTTTTAACATTTCATCTTCAAATGGATTATATCTTCCTCCACCTAATGGTGCCCATGCTTCTGGAATAACATCTAATTTTTTCATTGTTTCAATTGCTTTTTCTTGTGTGTAATATGGATGGAGTTCTACTTGATTGACCATCGGTTTAATTTCTACTGTATGAACAAAATTGACAAGAACATGTGCATAAAAGTTAGAAACACCAATGGCTTTTAACTTACCTTCTTTATAAGCATCTTCCATGGCTCTCCAAGCACTGAAATAATCTCCCATCGCTTGATGTAATAAATATAAATCTAAATATCCTAAACCACTTTTTTCAATAGATGCATCAATTGCTTTTTTAGCAGTTTCATAGTTTTGCATATCTTGAACCCACATTTTAGAAGTAATAAATAAATCTTCTCTTGTACAAATACCTTCATCAATTGCTCTTTTAACACCTGCTCCTACAGCATCTTCATTGGTATAAGAAGCAGCTGTATCAATTAAACGATAGCCTGCTTTAATTGCTTGATAAACTGATTCTTCACATTCTTTTTTATCTGGTACTCTAAAGACACCAAATCCTATTGTTGGGATTTTTAACCCATTATTTAATGTTTGATATTCCATAATATTTCCTCTTTTCTTACTTATATTTTGAAATAAAAAAGCTCAGATGTACAATATCAATTTTGCAATCTGCTATAACTTTATCGCATAGAAAAAGGACTTATTAACAAGTCCTTATCTTACTTTCTTTCTTAATACAAGCATAAATCCTAAAAGTGCTACTAATAACATTAAACTATACATGAAGAGTGCTGTATCATCTCCTGTTTTTACTTTTGATGTTTTCGTTTGTTTTGTAATATTTTGTGTTTTGTTTGTATTGCCTTTTTGATTATTTTCAGGTTTTTGAACATTTTGTGTAGGTTCTTCATTAGCTGTAAATTCCCAAACACCTTTGAAGAATTCATCTTTATCTTCAATCGTTACTGAATCTTTATCCCATGATTTAAATTTCCATACACCATCTTTTACTTTAATTTCTTTCTTAAAATTATTTTCAACTTCAATAATTTGATTTCTTGTTAAATGTTCAAGATCATTTGGTAACATATCTAAAATTTCTTGTGGTAATTCTTTACCTTTTGTACCACTTACAAATTCATATTTAACTTTGAAATTATCAGGAATAAAAATCCATGTACCTACAAATTGAATATCTTCAGTTGTCATTACTTGATTTTCTTTATCCCATCCTACAAATTTCCATACACCTTTATTTTCTAAATCTACATAATTTTCAAAAGTTTTATTTTGATCAGCAATTTGAACAACATCACCTTCAAAATATTCATTTTCATCTACTGGTACTAAATCTAAAATATCTTGTGGAGGTGTTTTACATTCAGTTCCACTTTCAAATTTATATTCCACATGATTTCCAATTTTTAAATTTGTTTGAATTTTACAGTTACTAGTTGTTGTATGTCTTTCTAAATAGAACATTTGGAAATGACATTTTTCACCATTTTTTATTCCATTTTCACTTGCATATTTTTCAATATCTAAACTTGTAGATAATTCTTTATGTGCTCCACCTAAATCTACTGCTAATTGACCATTGATGAAAACATAAACATCATCATCTCCAGTAAAGTCAAAGAATTGATTTGATCCTTTTTTATAAATAAAATCACCATCAACTTTCATAGCAAAATGATAATTATGATCTTGTGCATCATCACCATTTTGATCACTCATTTTTTCACCATCCATATAATCTAAAGGGAAGAATCCTGTTGAAATACCTTCATCTTCATTATTATAGAATGATTTATTTGTTTCATCATAAGTTGTTGTTTTACTAGAATCAAAATAATATTTATTTGTATTATCTTCTACAATTTTTCTTAATACCATTTGATTATATTTATTAGATTTTTTATTAAGATAGAAATCTGTATTATAGAAGTTTTTTAATCTTAAATAAGCATAATCCATACAACTTGAACAATCTTCTACTGTTTTTAATTGATTATTTTTATATTTTAAAACAGTATCATTATAATCACCTAATGGCAATACTTGTCCAAGAGGAGTAATTGTCATCGCAGCAATTCTAGAATTTTCTTTACCATTAATTCTTACTTTTACTGTTCCAGTACCTTGAGGAACAAATGTAGTTAAAGTATATTCTCCACCTTCTTTATCTTCTAATTTTAATTTTTCTACTAAAACTTTATTATTAGAATCTAAAAGATCTATTGTCATGCCGTCAGCATTATAACCATATCCTAAATAATAAGTTAATTTGATATTTTGATCTGTTGGAATATCTGTATTCAAAACGATAGATGAATCCTTTAAACAAACAACACCATCTCCATCTTGTTTCCAATAATTATCACCATGAATAATTTCACCATTATCCTTATCGATATAGGAATTATCTTGGTATTTTTCTGATGTCCAACCTTCTTTAATAAAGTTACTACCTTCTCGATTATCACCCAAATAATTTTTAGATGTTACACCTTCTTTTGTAAGTTTTGGAATTGAGAATTTTAATCTTCCTTGATAATCATCATCTTTATAAATGTCTAATATAACTTTTGAAGTTGTTGCCGTAAATGTTATATTACTTCCATTATCATCTAAAACATTTCCATTACTATCTTTAATTTGGTATTTAAGAGCATGTTCTCCACCATCTCTCCAACAATCAAATTTATATTCTGCATTTGCTTCTACATCTATTGTTTTTTTAAGATGATCTTTTACACCATAATTAACAACACCATCTGTATCTTGTTGCCAAACCGTACCCACTCCAGAATGAAGAATACCATTTGTTTTAGAAGCTTGAATATTTTCTAAATTCCAACGATCATAGAAATAATTTTGTTCATTTCCTAGTACGTCATCTTTTGTATAGGTACTTCCTTGGGCTTGTTTATAAGTTGCAAATGTATTAAATATTGAATATCTAGTAAGAGATTCATCATTTTTCCCTGAAACTAAATTTTCTTGAATTGTTTTTGCTGCATTTTCAACAGCACTTTTTGTATAAACTGGAAGTCCATCATCTCCTAGTTTACTTGCGACTAAACCTTGTGTCATTCCTTCATTATTAGATTCGCCCAATCCAAAAGTATCCATGCCTTTATAAAGAGCATATTCATAAAATAAACCATCTGCATCATAATCATACAGCTGAACTGGTAATGTCATATAATCTTCACTCTTTGCTGAAACACTACCTATAAAATACGAAACAACCATCACTAAAGCAATCACATAAGCTAAAACTTTTTTTAACATTTTTTCTTCCTCCCTAAATAAAAAACCATAGAAAAGCTGTGCCCTAAATCATTGCAACTCAGCCAGCTTCTCTATGGTTCAGCTCTGTAGCTTTGCGTCACTATTTTTCAATAGTTTTGCTAAATATTTTATCTACTTACAGTATATAATGCTTATTTTATATTTGATAGCGTTTACCACCGCTCTATTACATGTTTCATACTTTGTCACAAAAAAAGAAGTCTTACGACTTCTAGCTTTCTTCAATAACACCCATTAATTCTAATAATCTATTTAAATCATCTATGTCAGAGTATTTAATTGTAATAGACTTATCATCTACTTTGATTCTCGTACGATATTTTTTTCTAAGTAATCCTTCAACATATTGATATTCTTTAGGTTTTTCAACCTTAGGTTTATTCTTTCTAGCTTCTTGAAGTTCAAAACCTTTTACAATATTTTCAACATCTCTAACAGATAATTTTTCATCAATTACTCTTTTAGCAATCTTTAATGCTCTTTCTTTATCCAAGGTAATTAAAGCTCTTGCATGTCCCATTGATAAAGAACCATCTAATACATATTCTTGAATCTTTTCAGGTAAATTCAATAATCTAAGTGTATTTGTAATATGTGTTCTTGATTTGCCAATACGTTTAGCTAATTCATTTTGTGTAAGTTTAAGCTTTTCCATCATCGTTTGATAAGCTTGTGCTTCTTCGATGGCATTTAAATCTTCTCTTTGAATATTTTCTAATAAAGCAATTTCCATCATTTGTTGATCACTAAAATCAACAATAATTGCTGGAACTTCTTCTAAATGTGCCATTCTAGCTGCACGACATCTTCTTTCACCAGCAACAATTTCATATCCTTGAACAGATTTCTTTAAAATAACTGGTTGGAAAATACCATGTTCTTGAATTGATAAAGCAAGTTCATTTAAAGCTTGTTCAGCAAATACTTTTCTTGGTTGATAAGGATTAGGTCTAATTTCATCTAATTTGATTTTTTCTTGACTACTTTCAGGTGTATTATGTTCAATATCATCAATTAATGATGTAATATCTCCACCAAAAATAGCATCTAATCCTTTATTTAATTTTTTCTTTTTCTCAGCCATTTCTACTCAACACTTCCTTTGCAAGTTCTTTATAAGCTTGAGCACCAACAGAAGATCCATCATAATCAAAAATACAGATTCCTGCACTTGGTGCCTCAGATAATTTAATATTTCTTGGAATAACAGTTTTATAAACCTTTTCTTTAAAATACTTTCTTACTTCTTGAGAAACTTCCAATCCTAAATTTGTACGTTGATCTAACATTGTTAATAATAAACCTTCAATAGAAAGTTTTTTATTAAAATGATTTTGTGTTAATTTAATTGTATTTAACAGTTGTGTTAAACCTTCAAGTGCATAGTATTCACATTGTACTGGGATAAGTACTGTATCACATGAAGTTAATGCATTTGTATTTAATAAACCAAGGGCTGGTGGACAATCAATAAAAACAAAGTCATAATAATCTTTAATTTTATCTAATGATTGTTTTAAACGCACTTCTCTTCCTTGTTTTACATGTGCTAATTCTAAATCTATCCCTGCTAAATCTATTTCTCCTGGTGCAACATCTAGGTTTTCAATATAAGAATGTTGAATTACTTTTTCTAAACCAACTTCTCCTGTTAAAACATGATATGTTGATAATTCAATATAATCTCTATCGATACCAATACCTTGTGTTGCATTTGCTTGAGGATCCATATCTATAAGTAACACTTTATAATTCATCTTCGCAAGTGCAGCTGATAAATTAACGCTTGTCGTTGTTTTACCAACACCACCCTTTTGATTTGTAATTGCTATAACCTTCGACATCTTTACACCCCTTTATGTCCTATCGTTTGTCCTAGTAATACTCTTGTTTCAATGTTCTCACTAGAATTATTTATAATATCATCATCTATTTTGACAGTATCTTTTTTCAAAATCAATACAACTGTTGATCCACCAAATTCAAAATAACCTTTTTCTTCTCCTTTAGTAGCAAGACTATGTTTATAATTGACAATTTTACCAACCATCATTGCTCCTACTTCCATTTGAATCATTCTACCAAAGTTATTTGAATCAATCACAGTGTACTCTCTACTATTCATTTTGTATATAGGATAATAATCATTTGCGATAGGATTAACAGTATGAAAAATACCTTTTATTTTCTTATGTGAAACAATTTGACCATCATCTACATAACTATAACGATGATAATCATCAACAGCTAAACGAAATACAAGGCACATTCCACCATCATATTCTTTAGCTAAAGTTTCATCTTGTAATAAATCTTTTAATTGGTATTTTGTATCCTTGATTTCTAAAATCGTATCATCATTTATTGGATAGTAAGTAAGTTTACTATCAGCAGGTGCCATCAATACATCTTTAGCGTCGTCAAATGGTCTTTGACCATACTTTATTCTTCTTGTAAAGAAATCGTTATAACTTTTATATTTCTTTTCTTCATATTGACTCATATCAATATCATTGTTTTTAATAAACGAAGAAATACTTGTCTTTGAAAATGATGAAGACATATATAACCCACCTAAATGGGTAACAAATGGTGATACTAAGATTTTTAAAGCACATCTACCAGCAGATGTGCTATATAATTTTTTTAATAATTTATTTTGACCCTCTAATTCTTTAACGATATGTCCTTGACGATCTTTAATCATGAAAAACAAAGAATTTGCACAAGTTCAATAACAACTAAAAAACCTAGTGCAATAATTCCTTTCCCTTTTAATTTTGGTACTTTAAAATCAACAACAAATAAAATACCTGTAATTAACATTAAAGTTCCATATAAGTAATCTAAACCAAAAATAACATATCTTAAAGCAAATGCAAAAGGTAAAATAAAGGCTGAAGTTGTAACTGGTAAACCTTGATAATACTTTCTTTTTTCTGTTGTTTGTTGCTGTCTTGTTTCTTCAGTAACATTAAAATAAGCTAAACGAATAACTGCTGCTAATACATAAAGTATTTCAATAGCAAGCCATCCTACTGAAGATAATCCTAAATTATATCCTAGTATTGCTGGAAAAACACCAAAAGAAATAAGATCACATAAAGAATCTATTTGAATCCCAAACTTCTTTTCTTCTTCTGTACGATTTTTCTTACTTCTTGCGACCATTCCATCGAAGGTATCACAAATACCACACATCATTAAACAAATGAATGACCATTGATAAAGTCCAATGACTGATAAGTGGATTCCTACCATTGCAAAAACTAATGATAAATATGTAAGAATGACAGTATAACTATAAAATCCTATCATATTCTACTCCCTCTATAATTAACGAAAATATTATAGCATAATTTTATCTAATTATGTAGTGTATATCGTCTTATTCATATTTTTGAAAATTTCTATTTTCATTCAAATCTTTATATAAAATAATTTCTTTTTTTTCTAAGCTTTCTTTTACATCTATAATCCTTTGATTTGATGATCCTCTAAACTTTAAACTTAAATCTTTTAGTTCCTCTACAAACTTACCATCTACTAGAACATCGATATAAGATAACAACTCATCAGTTACTTCGCATCTTGCACGACTTTCACTTAAAAGTTCTTGATCAAAGAGATAACCTGTATAACACCAAATATCCTTTTGTGGATAAAGTTCTTTCACTCTTTTAATAAACGGTAATAACGCTCTTTGATTACTTGGTTCCATTGGTTCTCCTCCAAGTAAAGACAATCCTGTTATATGTTCTGGCTTTAAATAATCAATAATTAAATCTTCTACTTCTTGATTAAACTCTTTTCCATATTTAAAATCCCATGTCATTTGATTAAAGCAATTCTTACAATGATGCGTGCATCCTGATACAAATAAAGAAACTCTAACTCCTAAGCCATTAGCGATATCAAAATTCTTAATTTCTGCATAATTCATTTCAATTCCTCTTTTCATATTTTCCTATTATACAACAATTCTTTATAGATTCTATTGATATAATAAAAAGGATGTATCATCCTTTAACATAAGCCTCTATATTTTATAAGTTCTCCAATATTTCCTTGATATAAACACTCTAATTCTTCAAATAATAAATAATCCGATGGTTTCATTAAACAAGGAAGCTTCGGTAATTCTATAGCTTGACTATAAGCCAAGATTTCACTTACAAATTCTGAACAGAAATAATAATGATTTCTGCGATAAGGAACTTCCAATTTACATAAGATCAATCCCATTAAATTATATTTATAATCTTGAGAATGATTTAAAATAGATTCTAAAATAAATTTTGCCTTATAATATATCTCTTTCTTAACAGTAAGTTTATATAATGCACAAGGAATATGTTGATTTTTATTATAGAAACCCTTTTCAAATGACTCATTTCTAATTCCTGCAGGAATTGGAGAATAAGTATATTTTCTAGCACAACTATACATCGGTTGTAAATTTTCTTCAAAAGAGATAGAAATATGTGTATAACTGTCCTGTGTCATTAAATAAATAGCTTTAGAAATAAATGTATCCGATTTTGTTAGTAATAAATAAATATCTTTCACCTTATTCTCCTTTCCTCACTTCTTTCAGTATTACACATTTTTTAGATATAATCGACATTTTTTTACAAATTTATCAATCCATTAAATTTTTTTCATAACAAAAAAGCGAGAATGTCTCGCCTTTATAAACCAACTCTTTTTTCAAAATCAGAACCTGGTTCAAATCTTCTACTTTCGATATCCATTTGAGATAATGCTTGATTCATTGATTCAACTTCTGCTTTTGTAAATTTGATTTCAGTTGCTTTTATATTTTCTTTTAATCTTTCTAACTTTGTTGTTCCTGGAATAGGTACAATAAAATCTTTTTGTGCTAATACCCAAGCCAAAGATATTTGTGCCACTGTCGCCTTTTTTTCTTTTGCAATCTTATTTACAAGATCAACCACGACCTGATTCTTTTTAAGTGCTTCTTCGCTAAATCTTGGTGCATTTAACTTTGCATGAAAACCATTTTTATCATAAGCATCACTTAAAAATCCTTTACACAATGGAGCAAAAGGTACAAAACCAATTCCTAGTTCTTCAAGTAAAGGAATAAGCTTGTTTTCTGGTTCTCTCCACATCATTGAATATTCACTTTCTACGGCTGTTAAAGGACATATTGCATGGGCTTTTTTGATTGTTTCAATTCCTGCTTCTGATAATCCCCAATGTTTGATTTTCCCTTGCTTAATAAAATCTTTCATTAAATATGCAATATCTTCAATGGGTACATTAGGATCCACACGATGTAAATAATATAAATCAATATAATCCGTTTTTAATCTTTTAAGAGAACCTTCTAAAGATTTCTTGATTCCTTCAAGATTTCCATTAACAACTTGTTTACCATTTTCCATTCTTAAGCCACATTTAGTTGCAATAATGACTTGATTTCTTACAGGAGCTAATGCTTCTCCAACAAGTTCTTCATCTAAATAAGGTCCATAGATTTCTGCTGTATCAAAAAAATTGACACCTAATTGAACAGCTTCTCTTAATAAATGAATCATTTCTTTTCTATCTTTACCAACCATGGTCATACAACCAAGGCCTAAACTTGATACTTCTAAACCTTGTCCTAATTTTCTTTTTAACATATGTTCTCCTTTTAATAAAACTTTACTTGATTCAACAAATAGACATCTATATTATATTTTACTTGATATTTTCTTATAAGTTCAATCAGTAAATTCGTTTGATAACCATAAACAAATATTTCAAATAAACTCTTGTCTTGATTTCTATATTCTACATATTTATATTGATTCACTTCTAATAAATGTAGAAGTTTTTCTTTATCTTGTTGATTTACTGAAATCATTACTCTTTGCATGATTGTTTTCCTTTTACCTTATTTACAATAAAAACAATCACTGCTAAACAAATAAAACCAATACCATCTACATAGAAAATACCTCTTAAATCACTTGTCCAAGAGAACTTTAGAATAATCATACTTCCATAAGGAGCAAAAGCACTTCCTAAATTATAAGCCACAAGAAGTAATGATGTCGCTAATGTTGGATTTTTAAGATGAGAACTGTTAACGATATTTGTAAGACATGGCATCATGACTCTAAAACCAAAGCCTACTAAAAATCCACCTAAAACGGTCATCCATGATGTATTAGAAATGCCAATAATAAACATTGCGAGTGCTGTAATTGTAAATCCTACAGACATAATATAATTCTTGAAAAGCTTATACATTTTACCAAATAGAAAACCTGAAATCATCGCACCTAAACTAAGTAACATAATGACTGTACTTGCATCACTGGCACTTCCATAACCTTGTTCAACAATCAAACTTGATACTTTAATACCCATTGTCATATTAAGCGTTGCCCCTATGACAATTAAAATCATAAAGACAAAGACAATTGAAAAGTTTCCTTCTTTTCCATCGTTAACAACAACTTGCTTTGTATTTTTATGTAAAATATCTTCTGTTTTAACTTTGGGAATAACTTTCCAAAAGATAAAGAATACCGGAATAGCGATAGCATAAGAGATAAAAGGTGCTTGCCAATTTACATGCATAAGTTGACCTGCAATATATGTAATCAACATACCACCAAGTCCACCTAAGGCTTCATGATAACCAATAAGTGTTGTTCTTTCATTTCCATCAAAGAAATAACTAATTAAACCAATCAACAATGAATTAAATAAACCAATTCCAAAACCTAAAGCCGCTCTAGAAAATAATACTAAATAGAAGTTTCCAATAAATACAGGAATGATCCCTGATATAGCAACAATTCCTAGTCCTAACATAATAGTTTGTTTATATCCCATCTTTTTAGCGATAAAACCACTTGTTAAAACTGAAATCATTAAAAATAATGAAGGAATTGTTGTAATCATTTCTACCATAGAAAGAGGTATTTGAGGAAATGCTTCTTTCATAGCAGGAATATTAGCGTTGCTAGCAGGTGCCACTGCTACCAACATTGATACTGATAATAAAGCTATTTTTAATATTTTTTTATTCATTTGAATCTCTCCTTTACAAAAGGAGTATATAAAAAATAGAGATCTCTTTGAATTCTCTATTTCTTCATAACTATTAACCTTTAGGTTGTAACTTTTCGATTTTATTTAGAAAATACTGAACATCATTTGAAGGCTGTTTTGAATACATAATGCCAAAAGGAATTGTGTAATGCCATTGAACAGGAATGATTTTTAATATTGGATGAATATTTTTCCATTCAGGTATAACAATCATCAATTTATTTTCATTTACACATTGATTAAAAGCTTTAACATTAAAGAAAGAAATTTCTTCTAAAATAATTGAAGGATTTTTAGATAACAAATCTATTCTTAAACGATCAATGTCTTTTAAATAACCTTTTTTTAAAATCAAGATTTTTTCATTTGTTAAATCTTCTATATTTATTATTTCTTTAGAAGCTAGTGGATGTGTTCTCGGGATTGCTAGAGCAAGTGAACTTTCATAAAGTTTAAGTGCTAAACAATTTCTTTCCTTTAATAAATTTTGACTATAGATTCCTGCTACAATATCCATTTTTTGACCAAAGTTTTTCATGATTTCTTTAGCGTTTTCTGGTGTGTTTTCAAAAGAAACTAATTCTAATTTTAAAGATTGATCATTCATTTGATTCCATAGATCCATAATATAATCTACAGGTGTCGTAAAAGAAACACCTAAACGAATAATATGTTCATCTTTAATTTGACTTGCTCTTAAAATAGCTTCTTTTGAATATTGAATGATATATTTTGCATCTTTATAAAAAGACTTTCCTGAAGCTGTTAACTTTAATCCTGTATGGGTTCTTTCAAATAAAGGAAAACCGATATTTCTTTCTAATAAATTAATTTGTTTCATAACTGCATTAGCTGAAATATAGAGCTTTTCTGCAGCTTTATTAAAACTTCCTACATCCGCTACAACAATAAATGTATCTAATTGATGATTATACATACTTTCACCTCTTAGATACATTCTATCATTTTATTAATTTTTATTTAACATTTTCTTTGATGGTCGATAATACATCAAAGCACAAAAGATAGCAACAGCTGTAAGGGATAAACTTAAAGGATACGCACACATAATAGTCGTAAATGATTGATAACTTTTAAACACTGTTTCTACCCATAAAACTCTTGTTCCACAAATACAAATACAAGTCAGAATAGCTGGCACTAAAGATATACCAAACCCTCTTAAATAACCTGACATCACTTCATAGAGCATACTAAAGATATAGGCTGTAAAGACCATAATTAAACGTGTATAGCCAATTTGAATAACTTGTGGATTATTATTAAATAATGATAATAAGAATTTACCAGAAACAATAATAATTCCTATTGCAAGAGCTGATGCAATAGCATCTTCAATCAAACACAAATAAAGGGTCTTTTTACAACGATCAATTTGCCCTGCTCCATAATTTTGTCCTACAAAAGTAGTACAAGCTTGTCCAAAAGAATTTAAAATATCATAAGCAAAGATTTCTACATTAAAGGCTGCACTTGAAGCTGCAATCACAACTGTTCCTAAACTATTGATAGCTGCTTGAATAACAATATTTGCAAGAGCAAAAACGGCACTTTGAATGCCTGCAGGCATTCCTATTTTTAAAATTCTAACAAGTGATAATTTATAGATTCTTAACTCTTTTAAATTCACATGTATATATTGATCTGTTTTAATCAATTTATTTAATAAAATAATTGCACTTATTAAATTAGAAATAACAGTAGCAATAGCAACACCATTAACTGTCATCTTTAAAACAATTACAAAAAATAAATTTAAAATAACATTAATAATTCCTGAAATAACTAATGTTTTTAAAGGAACTTTAGTATCTCCAACACTTCTAAAAATAGCTGCTTCAAAGTTATATAATAAAATAACTGGCATACCTAATAAATAAATTCTTAAATAAAGAAGTGCTTGTCCATAAACATCACGAGGAACATTTAACATATTTAAAACATAACCAGCAACTAATTCTCCAATAATCGTAACAACAAATCCCCCAACAATTGCCATTAAAATAGAAGTATGCACCGCATGATGAACAGTCTTTTTATCATCACGCCCAATCGCATTAGCAATGACCACTGTTGTTCCTAAAGCAATACCAATAAATAAATTCACAATTAAACTAATAATAGGACTATTCGCTCCTACTGCAGCTACAGCTATCGTTCCCATTTTACCTGTAAAATTACCAACAACCGCAATATCAGAAGCATTAAATAATTGTTCTAAAATAGCCGTCATAGCAACAGGTAAGGCAAATAATGGTATTTTATTCCAAATACTTCCGTGTAACATATCTATCTCTTTCATCTAATCCCCCATTTCGCTTCTATTATAATCTTGAATTAATTTATTACTAATACTTATAACCTATTATTTATCATAGCTTTTAACTATTATAAATATAAAAAAAAGAGATGAAAATTTCATCTCTATAAGTGTAATACACGTTCTTTGATTTCTTGTGTTCTTCCTTGATTCCAGAATTGTGTTCCAATATAACCACATGTACGTCTAGCAACAGACATCATATCTTGGTTTTTATTTCCACAATTTGGACATACCCAAATAAGCTTACCATTTTCATCTTTTTCAATTTGAATTTCTCCATCATATCCACAAGCCATACAATAATCACTCTTTGTATTTAATTCAGCATACATAATATTATTATAAATATGTTTCATAACAGCTAATACCGCATCAATATTATCTTGCATGTCTGGAACTTCTACATATGAAATAGCTCCACCTGGTGATAATTTTTGGAATTGAGATTCAAATGTTAATTTATCAAAGGCATTAATATGTTCTGTTACATGGATATGATAACTATTTGTTATATAGTTTCTATCTGTAACACCTTCAATTTTACCAAAACGTTTTTGTAAACATTTCGCAAATTTATAAGTTGTTGATTCAATTGGTGTTCCATAAAGTGAGAAATCAATATTTTCTTTTTCTTTCCATTTAGTACATGCATCATTTAAATGTTGCATCACTTCAATTGCAAATGGTGTTGCACTTGGATCTGTATGTGATTTACCTGTCATATATTTAACACATTCATATAATCCAGCATATCCAAGAGAAATTGTTGAATAACCACCGTATAATAATTTATCAATTGTTTCACCTTTTTTAAGACGAGCCAATGCTCCGTGTTGCCATAAAATAGGAGCAACATCACTAGGTGTTCCTTTTAAACGTTCATGTCTACACATTAAAGCTCTATAACATAAATCTAATCTTTCATCAAAGATTTTCCAGAATTTATTCATGTCTCTTTTTGATGAACAAGCCACATCAACTAAGTTGATTGTCACAACTCCTTGATTGAAACGTCCATAGTATTTTGGTTTACCATTTTCATCAATATAAGGTGTTAAGAAAGATCTACATCCCATTGATGGATAACATTGACCATTTCCATTTTGATCAACTTTTAATTCTTTCATTACTTTTTCAGAAATATAATCAGGAACTAAACGTTTTGCTGAACATCTTGCAGCAAGTTCTGTTAAATAATAATATTGACTATTAGGTTCAATATTGTTTTCTTGTAAAGCATAGATTAATTTAGGAAATGCTGGTGTAATATAAACACCTTTTTCATTTTTAACACCTTTCATTCTTTGTTTAAGTGTTTCTTCAATGATCATAGCAAGGTCATCTCTTAAACGTCCTTCAGGTACTTCATTTAAATACATGAAGACAGTAATAAATGGTGCTTGTCCATTTGTTGTCATTAAAGTAACAACTTGATATTGAATTGTTTGTACCCCTTTAGTAATTTCTTTTTTCAAACGTTCTTCAGCTAAAGCATTGATTTTTTCATCATCTAATTCTAAACCAATAGTTTCAAATTCTTCTTTAACTTCTTTTCTAAATTTTTGTCTACTTACATCAACAAATGGTGCTAAATGAGATAATGTAATACTTTGTCCCCCATATTGAGAACTTGCTACTTGAGCAATAATTTGAGTAGCTACATTACATGCAGTAGAAAAACTCTTTGGTTTTTCAATCATTGTTTCTGAAATAACTGTTCCATTTTGTAACATATCTTCTAGATTTACTAAATCACAGTTATGCATATGTTGAGAGAAATAATCAGCATCATGGAAATGAATCAATCCTTCATCATGTGCTTTTACAATATCTTCTGGAAGTAAAATTCTTCTTGTTAAATCTTTACTAACTTCTCCAGCCATATAATCTCTTTGTACACTATTTACTGTAGGGTTTTTATTAGAGTTTTCTTGTTTAACTTCTTCATTTGCACATTCAATCAAACTTAAAATTTGATCATCAGTTGTATTAGATTGTCTTGCTAGTGCTCTTTGAAAACGATATGTAATATACTTTCTGGCAACAGAAAAAGCATTTAATTTCATTAATTCATCTTCTACTAAGTTTTGAATTTCTTCAACGCTTAATGCTCTTTTCATTTTTTGACATTTATATTTAATGTCATTTGTAATATTATCTATTTCTTCTTCAGAAAGTCTTTCTGTTTCAACAACTTCTTTATTAGCACCAATAATTGCATTGGTAATTTTTACTTCATCAAAAATTGCTTCTTGCCCATTTCTTTTTATTATTTTCACGCCAAATATCCCCTTTCGTATTTTTTATGTATTTGTATTATAGCCA
>OMCC01000218.1_pt1 | contig 43277 bp, 35 predicted proteins | sample 1674161 | NCBI WGS metagenome assembly OMCC01 (sample SAMEA103958149, study PRJEB25191) | human gut metagenome | biome: human-associated habitat [ENVO:00009003]; feature: intestine environment [ENVO:2100002]; material: feces | place: Germany | collected 2013/2015 | reverse complement strand
ACTAAATAACACAAAGAAAAAACATATAAATAATAATATTATTTTTGAAGATAAAAATGTGATTGTTATTATTTTTTGATTATTACACATAACAAAATGATATATCTCTAGAATGCTCCATATTTAAATTTTATCCTAATCACTTAGTAAAAACGCATCACAAGGTAAAACACATATAAATTTCTAATCATTCTATCTTACAAGATAACTATTAATTAAAACCTGCTGTTAACTCAAAAATAAAATAGTGATATTTTTAACTAACATTTCAAACAATTTGTCTCTCTTTGAATTAAGATTTTTAGTTACTAGACTTGGTCATTTTTTTTAATTTTGTTTTTGTAGTTTCTAACATTTTGCTAAATTTTCTATAACAATAAAATAATTGTTTGAAATATATGCTTTAAGTTACCTCATTTCAATGATCATTTTCTATTTTTATACTAATTTTTTTACCATATAACACAGGAAAAATAACTTTTTTGTTTTAACTCCGAAATATATACCTTAAAAACCAATTATGCAAAACGTAAGTATTCATAATCCTCTATAATAGTATATGTGAGGTGGATGAATATGGCTAAAAACTTAAAACCTAAAAAAGATTCTTTAGTAGCATTAACTAGAAAATATGCTAATAATCATGATGAATGTATCCGTTTCTTCTTTGACATGAAATGGCCAACTGGATTTTACTGTGAAAAATGTGGATGTACTCATTACTATGCAGTCAAAAAAAGAAATGCTTTTGAATGTGCTGAATGTGGGCATCAGCACTATCTTCTTGCAGGCACAATTTTCCAGGACAATAAACTTGATCTTTATACTCTTATTCTTGGAATGTTCCTTTTCTTTACGGCGAACAAAGGCATATCAGCTATAGAACTTGCAAGTGAGCTTGATGTCAACTACAAGACTGCACTTCTTCTTTCAAGAAAATGCAGAATTCTTATGGCAAAAAGCTGCAGCGAAAAGATACTCGACAGTATGTTCTATGAGGCTGATGTATCGTATATAGGATCAAAGAGCCAGTGTTATCGTAAGCAGGGGTGTGCTACTGAGCAGCAGCCCTTTTTGTGTCTTCTGTCAACAGACAGAGAAAACAGCTATCCAGGATATATGAAACTATTTACCATTCCTAAAGACAATTCCTTTCATGTTGTCAGATTCATAAGAAAAAGTGCAGTATTATCATGTGAAAAAACATTAAATACTGATGGAAAAACAACATTCGATCATCTTCGTGAAGATCTTCATCTAAGATCTGAGAAAATAGTCTATAGTAAAGATTATCATAGACTGAAATAGCTTAATATTGTCATTGGAGATATCAAAAACAAAATTACAGGTATATATCATGGTGTAGCAAAAAGAGATCTTCCATTATTTCTTAATGAACAGGAATGGATATTCAATCACCGATATACAGGTTCAAATATACTAAACAAGATAAAAAAATATATTCTAAATTCAAGTCCATGTCCTAAAAAAGCAATAATAACAGTTTTGAATCTATCAGAAGCTTGTTTTTCTACCTGTATCTGATGATTAATTAAACTAATTTTTACAAAAATACTTAATTCAATTCATTTGCTATGACTTCAATCAATGATAATGATGGAAATGGTGATTCATCATTTGCTTTTATTAAATCATAAAATTCAATATACGAAGCTTTTTTATCATCGAATTCAAATATTTGAGCTTCTTCAGTCTTTCTGAATTTCAAAATTATTTCGTCTTGACCATTAAAACTCAATTTACCTTCCTGCCAATAACTATCATGAGGAAATTGTGCACGTAAATAAAAAGTAATCTTTTGAATATCTACCATTCTTCCAAAATCGACCTTCAACTTTGCATCTTTTCTTCCTCCAATGCCCCAAGATGTATATGGCCACTTCGCATGCCTGGTATTCGCATAAATTCCATCAATCACATTTGTACAAGCAAAAGCTGGTTCTCCTCTTGTTTGAGCATTAGATGAAACATGAGGATACATACCTTGATTATTTTCTTGATCTAACGGATTTAACATACTCGTAGTTGGATTTTCTAATATTCTGAAATATAAGAAATGTACTTGATTTTCAAATGCAAGTGGATGTAGCGATTTCCCTCTTTTGGAAAAATCTATTTTATAGGACCACTGTTTCTCTTTCATATAGACTTGTGCCTTTTCAATTGTTTCATCTATCTTGATTTCATAAAATCCCGGTACTTTATCCGTTGTTAATTGGATAACATCTCCATCATCGTATCCATCATAATAAACAATTTTAGAAATTTCTTGTCCAGTTGCAGTTGCTTTTTCATTTCCTAATGCATCTAAAATCGAAATTGTTAACGTCATTTGATTTACCTCCTAATTTTTCAGACGTATCATCTGATTATTATTACAATCAAAAACAACACACTTCCCTCTTAATTTGTAGTTACCAACCTGACATATTTTCATACCTGTATGAATTTCATCATTAACGAATGCTACAATGTAGCTGTAATGTGAATTATAAATTCTAAAAGCTATACTATTAGGTAATGCATTTGTTTGTCCAGATTGCATAATTGTCATTGTTTCAATATCAAATTCTTCATCAATAAACATGGTATAATCCAAAAATCTATCTTTAAAAAGATTTGATTTTACAATCTTCGAAGATTTGTTTAATTGATTGTATTTTTTTGAAACTATGGTATCTTTGCTTTCAAAATCTTTTTGAGTATAAACACATAACTGTCCAATTTTCCCATTATCATATCTAATTGCAGAATCTAGAACAAAGCTAGTAGAAACGTGATGTTCTCCTTTATATCGAATATCATCAATAATAATCCAACCAATTTCAGAAAGCATAAGACACTTTCTTTTTGCATAATATCTATTTTCTGCAATGTAACTACCTTCACAATAAGTAAAACAATCCCTCGAATTCATCTCAATATGCATAGCTTGAGGATATCTCAAAAAATCCCATGAATCTTTAATAATTTCTTCTGGACAATCATCAATAATAACAGAACTATGACTATAAGAACTTTTTAAATCATATCGTTCTTTTATCTCTGTATATGTGTACCTTCCAGAATCAACAAAGATTGGTTTTCCTTTATGATACAGGCATATACTGTTAAGATCACTATGTGTATGACCACTACTCATTTGACCACATTTAAAATACATATAATTGTTATAATATTTAGCACACACTTGTCCGGAATCTTTAAATAAAATACTTTCTTTTTCTATATAATTCGGTTTCATCGTTTTAAATAAATCTAATTTTTCACTATCAAACATAAGAACCGATTCAATCGAAATAATTTTTTTATCTAACATTAATCTTTCATCATCAAGTAAAAGCGCAGCGTGAGTTAATATATCTCTTGTATCAGAAACATCACTATCTCCAGTTGGTATTTGATGAAAATCTGGTCCAGTCATCATCTGAATATAGTAAGCCATCTTATGAAGAATTGGATTTAAAAAATCCCTTGTATTCATACAATATTTATATATATCCATTAAAGCTCTAAACACTTCAACATGATACATAATAGATTGTTCCCATTGGCTACCATCTTCAAGAATTTGAAGCTGTATTTGATGTTTCAACTCTTCAAAAGCGAAATTATTAATTTCATCGATATTAAAATACTCTTTAAATACATCATAGCAAGAAAGTATTGCCGATGTTTGTAATACACCCCAATTACTGAGGCTATATTTATCAATATAATTTTCTCTTAAGAAAAGAATTTGTTTTTCAATATTTCCAATAATACATAGAAGTTCGTCATTATTTATCTGATTCAATGCAACAAGATATATACAGACTTTTAGCCACGATAAACAGCGTATCCCTGTATCTATTGTTCGCGTTGTAAGTGACCCTGGTGTAAATTCCTTAACTTGATTAATCCAATCAAAAATAAATTCTTTACACTTATTCACATAACGTACATCTTTTTCAATAATATACGCTACAATAAGTTTTAATAAATATTCTTGTCTATTCAACATAAATGTCCATTCAGGATCATCATGACATACTATATCCCATTTTAATGGATTAATTTCATAAGAAACTGGACATGGTTCCATATCCCAATTACTATTAAATAAAAATGTATTATTTAATAAAAGATCTGCAACTTTTTTTAAATCATGATATAAAAAAAGTGGTAAAAGAACTAAACGAAGAACTTCGTGCAGAACAAAATAGACTAAAAGTTGAGACAAACCAGTTACAGACGGTTTGGAAAAAAATAGAAAATCATGTATTGGATTTGCAGAGAACGCTTTCTGGAGATGTTAAAGCAAAGAATATATGTCGAGAGTTACGTAGCGCTTGGGAAGATTCTATATGTAAGGCCATAGAATTAAAGGATATACGCTTACAAAATATATTGCTTTATGATCTTACGGAAATTGATAAAAACTATGAATTTTATAAACATCTCATTTCTAAGTATTATAAAACTGGTGTAGTTTCTGTTACTGAAAAAAGCTTTTTATATAAAGAGAATACTGAATTTGCAATTCACATGAAAATATTACTGGATAATATTTTTGATAATGGAGCGCTAAGCTTATCTGAAGAACAATTTGGGGAATTGGCTGGTAGATTATCAAATGTTATCACGGCCAAGGAATATTATTATAGAGGCATATACTTTTATCAACAAGATCCAATTGCAGCAGGGAAGGCTTTCTTGAAAGCCTACGAAATGGGATATCATCAGTTGGCTGAAAGTAAATTAATCGAACTATACCATAATGGTCAAACAGAATTACTAGGAAAAATGGCAAAACAGATGATTCCTGTAGCTAATTATCTATGGGGGATGCAGCATCTTGAAGGAAAAAAGACTGCGAAAGGAATTGTGAATATAAAAGTGGCAGCAGTTCATGGATATTTTCCTGCAATACTAGTATTAGGAGATTTATATCACAAGACATATAAATGGAAGAAAAAAAACAGGAAGGAATTAACTAAAGATGATGTATTACCGCTTAAATCACTATATAAATCTATATTAGAAGAACAACCGGATAATTCCTTGGTGGCCGAACGATTGGGGTATTTATATAGTGATTTGGGAGAAGAAAGAAATGCCATACAGGCATGGAGTAAGAGCAAAACAAAGAATGGGTATTATGAATGTGGGAAAATATATCAATATGGAAGAGATACTATTTCACAGAATTTGGAAAGAGCAGCTGATTATTTTAAAAAGGCACATGATAGAGGTCATTCGAAGGCAAGATATAAATATAATCAGATACAGAATTGGATGGAAAAGAATGCTCAGCGTTATAATGATGAAAGTTACGAAAGCTATTCAGAAGTAATATCTGAACATACTGAAAAATCATTGTTCGAGAAAATAAAAAAATTGTTTTCGTAGAATAGATGGGAAAAATTAGCTTCTAAATATTAAGGAATAGATAATTTTGCTATTTTTTATTGAGTGGACTAACCATAAATTATTTTATTGTGTGTAAGGTTGTAATAAAATTTTTCCCCGACAGATAATCAAATGTCCCTTTTATTTTTGGAAACGTGATGGAACAGGCGCAAAGAAGCTGGTGGGGAATATGAAGAGCTTTGGAGATTTCGATGCTCTTTTTATTTCTGTATTTTCTGTCGCCTAAGATAGGATGGCCTATGGAAGTGAGGTGGGCGCGGATTTGGTGGGGGCGGCCGGTGATGAGCCGGACTTCCAGCAGAGAGCAAATATTCCCCGCTTTTTCCATGGTGGAGATTCTTTTGTATCTCGTTTCTATAGGTACAGCATTGTCTTTTTGCTCTGTAATGATAGTGACTTGATTCGCTGATTCATTTTTTATGAGGAAGCCTTTCAGGGTGTCCTGTTCTTTTGTTTCTCCTAAGACGATACAGCGGTAATATTTATGAAGGGTACGGTTCTTGATGATTTCATTCAGCATTTGCAGACCTTTGACAGTTTTTCCGCAAAGAACGATACCGCTTGTATTTCTGTCCAGACGGTTGCATACGGATGGCTTCGCTGTGGAATGATTATTGTAATGGCAATAGTCCAGCAGAGCGTCATTCAGGGATAATTCATTGGAGTTATCACTTTGGGTCAGTATGCCTGCCGGTTTGTCTACGATAAGGATATGCGCATCTTCGTAGATGATGCGTCGTGAAAAGGGGAAGGCAGATTTCTTTTGTGAGGGATCTGCGTTTTTCTTTTCGGAGAATGTATGGAATGTTTCATCGGAAAACCATATTTTTATGTTGTCTTTTTCCCGGAGAATTTCTTTTCCCGTGCATTTTTCATCGTTCCATGTGATATTTTTCTTGCGGAAGCTTTTGTGGAACAGGCTTGCCGGAGCCTGGGGCAGGAGTTTGCAAAGGTACTTGAAAAGCGTCTGTCCTTCTTCTGCTTTGGTGATGGTAAATTCTTTCATGGTAAGCTCCTGTATAGAGAAAAATTCTTCGAGATTTTTTAATTGGTGCCGTTTTGGTGCTGCTGGTATATCACCCCCACCAGACGCAAGGACAAGTGAACCATTTTTACGCGTCGTTCTGCTCCTTAATAAAACAGATAACAAAAGCCGGCAGACGACTGACAGAGGAGAGAGTTTCATTCTTACCTTTCGTGTCACTCCCTCGAGCCAGTATCCTCCACCACTGACGTGGTCCCCCTCCTTATAGATAAGGAGGCTCACTCAATCCTTATTCTTACCGTTAGAACTCCTTTTCTAAATGTCGGTTCGTATTAAATACTTTATGAGAAAAGATGAGATACAGCAAGGCTCCTTGTTTATAAGGAGCTGGCGCACGCAGTGCGACTGAGGATACTCGCTGTAATGACTTTAATCGTAAGGGGAAAGGATCATTTTGCTCCTTTGTATTATTTCGTAAGTTGGCTATTTCATTTTTTCAGCGGCAGTATAGTGCGGCTTGGTATCTGCGCAAAAAATACGCCGGCTGTCATGCAGAGGATACCGATGAACTGCTTTCCGGTAAAGGATTCATTCAGAAAGAGCACGCCGCAGAGTCCGCCAAAGACCATTTCCAGACTTAGGAGCATGGTGGCTTCCGTGGCAGGGAGATATTTCTGTCCCACTGCCTGTAAGGTATATGCGACACCGGTAGAAAGTATGCCTGTATATAAAATGGGCCACCAGGAGGACAGTATGCTTGAAATAGAAACGGTTTCAAAGAAGAAGGCCAGAATAAGGTTGCATATACCTACGACCATGAATTGTCCTGATGAGAGGGTGACAGGCGGGAAACGCTGCGTCAGATAGTTGAGGAGAATGATATGGGCCGCGTAGCAGACGGCACAGAGAAGCACTAAGAAATCTCCATATCCGATATCGAGTGTTTCCGTGATGGAAATAAAGTAGACCCCCGCCATGGCAAGAATGACACCGAAGATATGGTTCAGGCGCAGTACCTGTCCGAAGAAAAGACCGATGACCGGAACCATGAGCAGGTAAGTGGCAGTAAGGAAACTTGTTTTTGATGCCGTGGTGTATTGAAGGGCGACCTGCTGAAGAGTGGCGCCGCCGCAGAGAAGTATACCCGCCATAAGAATGGCAACCCAGATGGAAAAGGAAGCTTCTTTCGGATTTCTGCCGGAAGGATAATAATAAATAATAGGAAGCAGAGACAGGGAACCTAAAAGGAAACGGATCCCGTTAAAAGCGTAGGGGCCGATGGAATCCATGCCTATGACTTGCGCGACGAAGGCAAAGCCCCAGATAAGAGCTGCTAAAAGAAGCAGTAACCGATATTTCATGTGACTGGATGTACTCCGTTCGTTATAATAAATAGATACATACTATTATAGCGAATAGATGATGGTCTATAAAGGAGAAATTGAATGAAAATCAAAATGGCGGCGATTGATCTGGACGGAACTCTTCTTCATGATGATATGTCGCTTTCCGATTTTTCCAAGGATATTATACGGAAAGCAGAACACAGAGGGATACGCATCGTGCTGGCAACGGGGCGTATGTTTGACGCGGCGCGTCCCAAGGCGGAAGAATTGGGACTTTCTGATACACCTTTGATTTGTTATACCGGCGCATGGATCATGATGAGCCGTTCCGGGAGACCGATATGGCAGGATGGGATAGATATTTCCGTGGCAGAAAAGATTCTTCTGACAGCAAGAGAAAAAGGATGGCTGGTACATACTTTTTTTGATGACCAGATCTATTTGCCAGAGCCCAATAAAACGGAAGCAAAGTATAAGAAGTACAGAACCAAGGCTGTGGCATACCTGGGAAATGCATTTTACCATCCGAAGAAAAAGCCGACGAGGCTGATTTTTGCGGATGGGTCCGAAGCGGTCCGCAGAGAGATACGCAGGGTCATAGAGACGAATTTTTCAGATGAGGTAGAAGTCGTATTCCCGGGAGATGATTTCGTGGATGTCCATAAAAAAGGAGTCAGCAAAGGGACAGCGCTTCAAAAGTTGTGCAATATGTGGGATATTTCTCTTTCTGAGGTCATCGCTTTTGGTAATACAGAAAATGATGTATCTATGCTGAAAATGGCGGGAATTTCTTATGCTGTAAAAAATGCGGACGAATATGCCCGTTCGGCAGCAGGAAACATTTGTGACTCTAACGAGAATGATGGAGTAGCTAAAGTTTTGGCGGAGTATCTCGTATAACAAGTTAAAAAAGCATTTCCGTTCATGCGTCTGCATAGGGAAATGCTTTTTTGTATCATTTAGAGTCTGTCCTGAAAGAAATGAATCGTTTCGGTAAGACCGTCTTTGATGTTTCTTGAAGGAGTCCAATGCAGCAGTGTCTTCGCTTTTTGATTAGAGAGGCAAGAGCGATAGATGTCGCCTGTGCGTGGGGAACCGTAATGGAGAAGTTTTCGGGAGCGTCCGGCGGCCGCAATCATTTCTGCTGCCAAATCGTTCAGCGACAGTTCTGTTTCGGTGCTGATGTTTATAATTTCGCCGTCCGCCTGATGTAAAGCTGCCAGGTTGGCAGAAACAACATCATGGACGGAAATAAAATCCCTGGTCTGCCGACCGTCTCCGAAAATGGTAATCGGTTTATTTTCCGCGAGCGATTTGGCAAAAATATAAATGACACCGCCTTCGCCATCAGCACCTTGCCGGGGGCCGTACACATTACTGTAACGGAGGACGGTATAGGAGAGTTCGTAAATTTTATGGTAAAGAGCGAGATATTTTTCCGTCATCCACTTTGTAAGTCCATAAAAAGAACTGGGAGCGGGAATCAGATTTTCTGTAAGAGGGAGCGCGGGATTATCTCCATAAACCGCGGCGGAGGAAGAGAAGATAATTTTTTGCACATCTGTTTTGCGTGCGGCTTCCAGTACACGGAGCATACCGCTGATGTTTATATCCGCGTCCAGATAGGGATTATCAATAGAAGCGGGAACCATGGTCTGCGCTGCTTCGTGATAGATGATGTCGAAATGTCTTTCTTTAAAGATATCCGTCAGTTTTTCATCCCGGATATCCATTTTGAGAAATTCCGCTTCTTTGGGAAGAAAATCTTTTGTTCCGCTCGAAAGATCATCTATGATTGTGATTTCATGCCCGGCAGCGAGGAGCGCATCGGATAAGTGAGAGCCGATAAATCCCGCGCCGCCTGTAATTAAAATTTTCATAATATTGTCCTTGTATCATGCAATGGTGTAAAGTTCTTCATCGGATGATATTGCCCATTCAAAAGAATCAATTTCCATGAAACCGGTAGCCGGAGCCCCAAACAGTTTCAATCCGTTCATAAGCACGGCCGGATACCTTTTTTAATTTGGAACGGAGCCGGTTAATGTGGACTGTAACCGTTGCCGGCTCACCGATAGGATCTAAGCTCCATATCTGTTCGAACAGCTGCTCTTTTGAAAATACTTCATTGGGATGTGTGGCAAGGAAATAGAGAAGATCAAATTCTTTGCCTGTAAGCAATACATTTTTATCGTTAAGGATGACTTGCCGAGCTTTGGGGCGTATGATGAGGTCTCCGATAGTAATTCCTTCTTCCGGCATGGATTTATTGAGCTGTTCCGCTTTAATCCGCATGTGGACAGAAAGCTGTGCACGTAAATGGGCAATAAGGATGGTTCCTTTCAGCGGTTTAAGCAGGTAGTCATCGGCACCAAGTCCCAGCCCGCGGACGATATCAGAGTCTTCTGTTCTGGCTGCTGCAAAAAGAATGGGCACGTTTGTGATTTCTCTCAGTTTGCGGCAAAGGGAAAATCCATCTTCTCCCGGCAGGGTGACATCGAGAATAACGGCATCTATCTTTTCACTGCGCATCATGTGCAATGCTTCTTCACTGTTTTCCGCAATGAAGGGATTGTATCCCGCGCCTTCAAGAAAATCCCTTTCCATGTCGGAAATGGCAGGCTCATCTTCCACGATGAGTACATTCGTCATTTAAATTCCTTCTTTCTGAATGGTATAAATAATTAGAATCTTGCAGGTATATCTTAGATTTCAATATCCAATTCCACCGGGCAGTGGTCACTGCCCAAAATGGAAGAATGGATTTCTGCCGCTTTAATCCGCGGCTGCAATATATCGGAGACGAGGAAATAATCAATTCTCCACCCGATATTTCTTTCCCTGGATTTTGCAAAGTAGCTCCACCAGGAGTAGGCATCTTTTTTGTCCTGATGTAAATAGCGAAAAGAGTCAGTGAATCCATCGGAAAGGAGTTCTGTCATTTTATTACGTTCGTCATCAGTAAAACCTGCGTTCATATGATTTGATGCCGGATTGGCAAGGTCGATCTCCTCGTGGGCCACATTCAAATCGCCGCAGAGAATGACCGGCTTTTTTTTAGATAAATCAAGCAGATATTTTTTAAAATCATCTTCCCATTTCATTCTATATGTAAGCCGTGCCAGTCCACGCTGGCTGTTTGGTGTGTAGCAGGTTACCAGGCAGTGGTCATTAAAATCTGCTGTGATGACCCGTCCTTCTTGATCATGCTCCTCCATACCGATACCATAGGTAACAGAGAGAGGTTTTATTTTAGTAAATAATGCGGTTCCGCTGTATCCTTTTTTTACTGCACTGTTCCAATACTGATAATAACCTGGGAGGTCAAGCTCGATCTGGTCAGGCTGGAGTTTCGTTTCCTGCAGACAGAAGCAATCTGCATCCAACTCTTTAAAAGACTGCATAAAGCCTTTTTTCATACAAGCGCGGAGTCCATTAACATTCCAGGAAATATATTTTAAACTTTTCATAAGTTCTCCTTCTGAAAGATAAACGAGCTATTCTTTGGTTATTTATTATACACGGTTCTCTTCATTATTTATAGAAGAAAAGAGTGAAGGATACTGTTTATGGGGATAAAAAGATGAATACGAAATGCTAATGGATAAAAGATACGGTGTTATATGATATAATGACTAAGTATTGAATTATGACTTTTTGTCAGGGGAAAGGAAAACGGGTATGAAAAAGATTGTTGTTACGGTTATCGGCGCGGACAGTGTCGGTATCGTTGCGGGCGTTACTAAAGAATTGGCACTGCAGAATATTAATATACTGGATATTTCTCAGACGATTTTGGATGGAATTTTTGATATGATCCTGATTTGTGATATGGAAAAGGCAAAGGGAACTCTTAAAGATGTACAAGATGCATTGGGAATGCTTGGTAAAGAACTGGGTGTGGATGTGCGTGTACAGCTTGCAGACATATTTTATGCTATGCATCGCATTTGAGGAGGGGCCATGCTTGAATTAGATATTGAGGATATCCTGTCCACGGAGCGTATGTTTGATCAGAATAAACTGGATGTAAGGACGATAACGATGGGGATATCGCTGCTCGGATGTGTTTCTTCTGATGAAAAAACTTTGTGTAATAACATTTATGATACAATCTGCCGTAATGCGGAAGATCTGGCGGAGGTAAGCCATGATATATCCCGTGAGTACGGCGTACCGATTATAAACAGGCGGATTTCTGTAACGCCGATTGCACTGGTAGCAGGCGGAATCAGGAGTTCCAGCTACGTTTCGATTGCTGAAACACTCCAAAGAGCAGCTGATGAAGTCGGTGTAGATATTCTTGGCGGGTTTTCCGCTTTAGTTGATCGGGGGATGACATCGGCGGATAAGGTGCTGATTGATTCCATTCCCGAGGCTTTAGCCGTGACACGGAGCATTTGCAGTTCTGTCGCTATCGGGTCAACTAAAGCGGGTATCAATATGGATGCTGTAAAACGTATGGGGGAAATTGTTAAAGAAACGGCAGAGTTGACGAAAGATAAAGATGCGTATGGCTGTACAAAACTGGTTGAATTTTGTAATGCTGTGGAAGATAATCCTTTTATGGCAGGCGCATTCCATGGGGTGACGCAGGGGGATGTTGCCATCCATGTCGGCGTTTCCGGTCCCGGTGTTGTGAAAAAAGCCTTGGAAAGTATAAAAGGCGCACCTTTTGATGTTGTAGCAAAAACGGTGAAAAATACGGCGTTCATGATTACGCGTTTAGGTCAGCTTGTGGCGGAAGCGGCTACAGAACGTCTTCACGCTTCTTTCGGTATTGTTGATTTATCATTGGCACCAACGGCAGCTGTCGGAGATAGTGTGGCGCAGGTATTGGAAGAAATGGGATTGGAAAGCTGCGGCGGACCGGGGACGACCGCGGCACTTGCACTTTTGAATGACTCGGTGAAAAAGGGCGGTCTCATGGCGTCTTCTAGTGTCGGAGGCCTGTCGGGAGCATTTATTCCGGTCAGCGAAGACCTCGGTATGATTGAAGCGGTGCAGCGGGGAAGTCTTTCTTTGGAAAAATTGGAAGCCATGACCTGCGTATGTTCCGTCGGATTGGATATGATAGCAATTCCGGGGGATACTTCCGCAGCGACGATTTCGGCGATTCTTGCTGATGAAGCCGCAATCGGCATGATTAATAACAAAACGACGGCGACAAGACTGATTCCGGCTCCCGGAAAGAAGCCTGGAGACATGGTTAATTTCGGCGGACTTATGGGATATGCGCCGGTTATTGATATTAATCGGTTTAAAGCAGATCAGTTTATTGCCCGGGGAGGAAAGATTCCGGCGCCTTTGAGAGCATTAACAAATTAGAGGTTTATTTATACATAAAAGTGAAAGATGGTTATCTTTTCGCGGATACCATCTTTTTAAATTTATAGGGAGGAAAGATGGATATGATTTCTTTACGGCTGTGTTAGAATAATCAAAGATATAAATAAGTACATTATATGGAGTAAAGGTTTTATATACATGGGAACCAGAGAGACTGTAAATCATATGCCGGGTATGGATAAGTCGGGAAATATACATTGGATATACTGGTGGGCATTTGCCACATTCATACCTGTAGGAATCACATTTTTCTTGAGCTGGTATTTTGGTGCGCCCGGCGGATATCAGCCATATTCATTAATTAAACTTTTTTTGCTTTTTCTACAAACAGGATTCGTGACTGCATACTTCATCAGACGGCATTTATTAAAAGCGATTGTATCACTGTGGCTTACGATTACGTTTTTATTCGGGCTTTCTCTTATTGTGCCTTATTTATCTATACAAGCTAATGTCACTCTGGATATGGCAGATTTATCGGGGGAATTTAGCACGCCTCTTTATCTTTTTATTTCCTGTCTTACTGCTGCATGGCTGCTGCCGCATAGGTGGAGAATGATTGCCCGGATTATCTGCATGGTTTTCATTCTCTTATATGTGCTGATCCAATTCAGCTATATCGGGTATTATATGACGACTAAGGCTCTTTTGTCAGTGAATATGATGATAGCCATGGCGCAGACAAATATATCGGAAGCGATTTCTTACATGGAAGTAAATCTTCCCTATGCCGGATTGGCAGGCGGGATTATCGCGCTGATCCTGTTGGGGGCATTGGTGTTCCTTACTAGCAGGTACAGCTTTCATCAGGAAGAAATTGTATCCAAAAAGGCCTGGTTTGTATTGCTTTTCTTCTTCTTTGCGAATTGTGGGCTTTCTGTACTTTCTATCAGCAGTACGCGTATCGCCCATGTATATGCTGAGGCATATCAAACTTTAAGAAGCTTTGGCGAGTATCAATCCATTTTAAAAGCAAGGCGGAATATGCACATTACAGATCCGGATGTGCTGGCAAAGCTGAAAGCAGCTCCTGATGGAGTATATATACTGGTCATAGGAGAATCGCTTACGCGGGATCATATGCATGTATATGGATATAAAAGGGAAACGACGCCGTTTCAAACAGAGGCAAACATAGATCCCCACTATACGTTTTTTAACCATGTCTATTCCTGCTATACGCAGACGGTACAAGTTCTCACTTGTGCGCTGACGGAGAAGAACCAATATAACGGAATGAATTTGTCTGATGCTTATTCTATTATTGATTTGGCAAGAGAAGCGGGATTTAAAACTACATGGATATCTAATCAGTCCCGTTTCGGTATATGGGATACGCCTATCGGTGCTATCGGTTCTGAGTGTGATGACCAATATTGGCTTAATCAATATATAGGAACCGATGTAATTACGAAAGATTACGATACTGCGCTGATACCTTATTTAAAGAAAGTGGATCCTGCAAACAGGAGGCAGCTGATCGTCATTCATTTGATGGGGAGCCATATCAGTTATTGGGACCGCTATCCCAGCGAGTTCTATCATTGGCCGGTTGATACATCTAAAGAACGTGAAACGGCAGAGGTTATGAATGATGAATATGATAATTCAGTTCTGTTTAATGATTATGTGATGGAATCTATCATGAATGAGGCCACCAATTACCTGCATGCTGATGCTGTTATGTATTTCTCCGATCATGGTGAAGAGGTGACGGCCCGACCGGGACACAATGCGGATCAATTTAACTTCACCATGGTTCATATTCCATTTTGGATTTATATGTCTGAGGACTATCATCGGATAAATCCGCAGACGGCCGCGATGATTGAGGCGCGAAGGAACGTACCGTTTTCCAATGATATGTTGTATGATACTCTGATGGGAATGATGGGATTGACCGCTGTCCATTATGATTCAGCATGTAATCTGTTTTCACCTGATTTTGATAAGGATGTAACCACATTAATGACGATGTATGGAAACGTAATGATTAGGAATGATAGGGAACAGGTAGGAGAAAATAAGGAAGAAATCGACAGGTTGTGGAATCGAAAAAGAATGGAGGCGGCAGAAGAAGCGGGCCATATGAATTTTAATTGGAACAATTTTGATCAGACATTTTTACGAACGCAGCCGGTAACGTATATTAGAAATGAAGGCGTCAGTCAAAAGTAGTGGCCTTCAGACAATCGGTTTATGCGGTGGTCATTATGCTATAATCAATAAGGAAAATAAAATGGTGGAGGATCTATGCGTCTTCGGAGGAAACCTTGGATAGATGAAGCGATAAAGGATTATACGGATATTTTATACATGGAGGAGCCGACACGGCTGAAAGGCAAATGGAATACTTTATTTCCTGAACCTGAGAACCCAATTCATGTAGAATTCGGTACAGGAAAGGGACGGTTTATTTCCCGCATGGCAAGCGTTCATCCTGATATCAACTATATAGGAATGGAGGTACAGGAAGGTGTCATTTATTATGCGGCTAAGAAGACCGCAGAGATGGATCCGCCAGTTGCCAATGTCCGCTTGATTTTAGGGGATGTGAAACATATTCAGGATATTTTTGCACGGGGAGAGGTTTCCGTCATTTATTTGAATTTTAGCGATCCTTGGCCTAAAGCCAGACATGCGAAGCGGCGATTGACCTATAGAGAGTTCCTGAAAAAATATGAATGGATACTTAAAAAAGGTGGAGAAATCCGTTTTAAAACAGATAATAAAGACCTCTTTGATTTTTCTTTAGCGGAGTTCAAGGAAATGGGATGGAAGATTTCTTTCATTACTTACGATCTCCACCGTAAACCGGTGAAAGGCGATGTGGAAACAGAGTATGAAGAAAAGTTCAGCAGAAAGGGGAACCTTGTATGTCGTCTCGTGGCCACGCGTCCGATAAGATGAAGTATGTACCGGATTCTTTACGGTGGCTTATTGCGATTACCGGCGTGCTTATAGTGATAGGATGCTTAAATATATACAGCTCGACATATTATATGGATATTTATGACGGCGGAAGCGCATATAAACATATATCGAACCACATCCTGTTTCTCTTAGGAGGAATTTTTGCAGCCTGGATTGCTGTTAAATTGGGAACGAATAAAATTCAGCAAGGTGCTTGGCTTTGGTTTATTGCGGTATTTCTGCTTCTTATTCTTGTTAAATTTGCGGGAATTAGTGTTAATGGTGCGAATCGCTGGATTATGTTGGGCCCCATGTCACTGCAGCCTTCGGAATTGGCGAAAGTTGCGGGAATTATCTGGACGGCTGCTTTTTTGGCGAAACGGATCAAGAATAAAGAGCCCATTACAGTTTTTTATGGTATATTGAATCGCCCTGTGGGAAAGCGTCGGAAAAAGAGGGGGCTTGTCCATCATTTTTTGCCGATATTATGTCCTGCGGTTTTGGCAACGATTGTTTTGTTCCAACCTGACATGGGAACGGCGGCTATCATCCTTTTTTTTCCGGGACTGCTTTATATTCTTGCGGGGATGCCGTTTTTGGAGATTTTGGCAGGAATTGTGACGGCAGTTTGTCTTGGGGGATATCTGGCTGTTGTTTCTGCTTATCGCGCGGAGCGTATGGCTATATTATGGGATCCGTTTGCCGATCCTTTGGGGGCGGGATATCAGATTGTACGGAGTTTAACCGCAGTCGGTTCCGGTGGATTTTGGGGGCAGGGACCGGGGGAAGGGGTGTACAAATTTTTATACCTTCCTGAACAGCATACAGATTTTGCTTATGCAGTTTTCAGCCAGGAGTTTGGATTCATCGGTTCAGTTGTTGTTATGTGCCTGTTCATGGGCTTTCTTATGTGCGGGTTTTCCTGCGCCCGCCAGTTGAAACAACCTTATGAATCTTTACTTGTTTACGGATTGACATTGCTTATCTCTGTACAGGGAATTATTAATATGGCAATGGTCATTGGATGTTTTCCTGTCACTGGGATTCCATTGCCCTTTATTTCTTATGGCGGTACGTCATTGTTGACTAATGTTATTTCGGTAGGCCTTATTTGGGGTGCCGTTATATCGGGACGTGAAAAGAGCGATATAGAAGAACGCAGACGAATGATTAAAGCGATGGAAGGGCAGTTGGCACCATCTGGGCGTAAATCTTTTAATCATTTTTAACGTTTATTTACGATCTCTCGGCATAACCGAGAGATTTTTCATGAAAGTGTGAACAGATTGGCAGGGATTTCCTATAAACAGCTGGCTGAATTGGCAGAACGGTATCCGGATGAAAACCAGGGAATGTCTTTGGTGATTGTTTTTATGGTTCCTGATGAATCTGCAAAAAAAAAGGCCTTATCCCTTTGCCATTTTTTAGATAGGCAGGGAATAAAAGCGGGATTATTTTTTGCCGGACATCAGTCTGTATTAAGTAATCGTGTAGAAGCATTGGCACGGATAAGAACGGCCGACTCCTTTGTGATTGTAACGAAGGATCTGGAGGAGTCGGGGCTTTTTGCTCATGCGGCCCGGTGCATGGAAAAGCAGGGTCTTATTATCTATGAAGGAGCCTTAACGAGAAAGCTGATCACTTGTGTTACCAAAATGGAAATAAGCAGTTTTTTTGCAGAGGAATCAGTGTTTTCCTATCCAGTATATGCAGATACCAAGAATGACATATTTTGTCTTGCTGCTTTGTGCTTATATGCCGTGCATGGCGGTGGAACGATATTGGAAGCTGCTGATGAAATACGAAAAATGCTGCGTAATTAGATATGGATTGCATTCTAAACTTTTTTATTGATGATGGATTTTGTAATAGACCATGCAACCGTCAGAGATTTCTGCAGTATAAAGAAATAAAGTGCCTTTCGAGGATGTAAGAGCCAGAAAACGCCTGCAATCGGCCGGAGCGGAGTGAACCGCCTTTTTGAATTTGTTTTTATCATTTTATCACCAAAGGATAATAATCTTTTTGTTGCAATATCTGCGACTTTAGCCTTTGTGAGGATTATGGTCAATTTTAATAAGTTAGACATAAAATCACCTCTTATCAGTTATCATAACAAAGCGGTGCGAGAAAAGCCATGAGATTCATTTCTTTTTTATTTGTGATAAAATATGGACATACTTCGGGGTAAAAGCTGTTCCGATAAATTCCGATAAAGATTAGGGGGGAATGATGGATTCTACTGATTATATATTATTTGTACCGATGTTTTTTCTTGCCATATATTTGTGGCTGGAATCTCAGGATTTTGGCGTAGCTATTGTAGCACCGATGGTTGCGCAAAACGAAGAGGAAAGAAAGACGGCGCTTAATCTTTTAAAACCGGGGTTAGACGGAAATGAAGCATGGGCGTTTCTCTGCGCGGGGGTGACTGGCGCACTTTTTTCGAATGGTCGGTTTAATATTCCGGAAAGCACATTTTGGCCTTTGGGGATTATTCTTACGGGAATGATTGTGCGGTTAGCGGCAGCCTTTTGGGGGAATATATTCCAGCAGCCTTTGCTATTAAGAGGAGTCCGTTTTATCACAATCATTAATGTCATCTCTGCAGGGGTTCTTGCGTTGGAATTGGCCAATCGGGACCTTTTTACAACGAAAAGTGTGTTTGGCCTTATTTGGTTGTTTATGAGTTGTATTCAGGTCGGTGCCATCTATGGAGCCTGTAAGACAGCGAACCCATTAGGGGAAAGATTTCGGGCGACTTTCCTTGTAACCAATATTCTTTCATTGATGGCATTTATTGCTGTTTTTGGTGCATGGTATGTTTTGGGGAATCGTGAAATATTTGGAACAGATATGCTTCTGTCAGGATTTTCATCTGTTGTAATTATTTCAGCCATAGCGTTTTTTTCCGTAAGAGCCAGACATGTATATGCGGGGATGCTGCTGTCCTATATTGCGCAGTGGGGTGCCGTGTGTATCTATTTATTTACCATGATGTTAAGCTTTCCTTCCCCAGCGCAGGATTCTGTAATCAAAGTCGATATGAGTTTGATTATCGGATCTGCCGCCGTATGGACAGGTATCGTATTTATTTGGCGGATGTGTCGCCATAAAGTGGAATATGTTTGGGAAGACCATATTTGAATGAAAATGAGAATAAGGAGCTAAAAATGGGTGAACTTTTTAAAACGCAGCATACTATTGATGAAATGCTGGATCGGATGGGTGTGAAAATCGTTTTAGATACGGATCACTTATCGGAAGATGATGTTCTTGAAGCGGAAAAGAGCGGTAGTTCAGTGGTACTAAAGAAGAAAAGATCAGAAAAAGTTGAGTAAAAACGGAAAACAGGCAACCAAGAGAAAAATAAGGTTAAAGCCTGTTTTTTATTGGTGGAGAATTATCCCTGTGGTATGATAAATACTGAAATGCTAAATATCTTTTTGTAATTTGATTGTGTATAGTTAATGAATTGGAGGATAGTATGGATTCATTTGTTCATCTCCATTCTCATACAGAGTACAGCCTATTTGATGGAACTTGTCGAATCAAGGAACTTGTTTCGTATGTAAAAGAACTGGGGCAGACGGCGATAGCCATTACAGATCATGGCGTTATGTATGGAGCTGTTTACCTTTATAAAGAATGCTTAAAACAGGGGATTAAGCCGATTATCGGTTGTGAGATATATGTGACAGCGGGGAGCCGTTTCATTAAGGATGCCGATAAAAAAGAAAAGTTGGCTCATTTGATTCTCTTGGCAGAGAATAACACTGGTTATAAGAATATTATAAAAATCTGTTCAAAATCGTGGACGGAAGGATACTATCATAAACCTCGGGCAGATCATGATTTACTTCTGAAGTATCATGAAGGTATTATTGCATTGTCGGCTTGTATCGGCGGCGAATTGCCACAGGCAGTCCTGAAGGGAGATTTGGAACAGGCAAGAAAAATTATCCGGTTTTATATGGATACGTTTGGAAAAGATAATTACTTTATAGAATTACAAAACCACGGATTGCCGGAAGAGGCGGCGGTACGGCCTGCGCTGGCTGAACTTGCCAAAGAATATGGACTTGGACTCGTGGCGACCAATGATTTTCACTATACCAGAAAGAAGGATGCGGGAAGTCAGGAGATCAAACTTTGTATATCAACGGGAAACACGATGGATGATCCCGGTCGATTCCGTTTTGCGAATGAGGAATTCTATTGTAAGAGCGGAGAAGAGATGAAAGCGCTTTTGGGAAACTTTCCCGGGGCCATTGAGAATACAGCGAGAATTGCAGAACGGTGCAATGTCACATTTACTTTTGGTAAACACAAGCTGCCGTCTTTTACCGTTCCTGAAGGAGAAACCGCGGCAACTTATTTGCGCAGGTTGTGTGAAGAAGCTCTTCCTGAGCGATATCCGAACTATGGGAATAAGGAAAAAGAGCGTCTTGATTATGAACTGGGCGTTATAAACCAGATGGGGTTTGCTGATTATTTTCTCATTGTCATGGATTTCATTCAATATGCGAAAACACACGGTATTCCTATCGGTCCGGGGCGAGGAAGTGCTGCAGGGAGTATCGTGTCATACCTTCTCCATATCACGGAAGTGGATCCGCTGCGTTTTCATTTGCTTTTTGAACGCTTCTTAAATCCGGAACGGATTTCTATGCCTGATATTGATACGGATCTCTGTTACAGAGGGCGGGGTCAGGTCATTGAGTACTTAGCAAAAAAATATGGTGAAGACCATGTGGCGCAGATTATTACTTTTGGTACATTGGCTGCCCGTGCGGTAATTCGGGATGTCGGGCGTGTGTTAAGCATGCCGCTTCGGGAAGTGGATCGGATTGCCAAAATGATTCCGAGTGGTCCCGGAGTTACGCTGAGGACAACGCTGGAACGGTCAAAAGAGTTTGCGGAATTATATGCGTCTGATAGTAATATACATCGTTTGATTGACCATTGTCTGGATTTAGAAGGCCTTTCAAGAAACTCGGGAACCCATGCGGCAGGCGTAGTGATCTGTTCCGAACCGGTCGAAGAATATGTTCCTATACAGTTGACCCAGGATAATTTTATCCAAACCCAGTATGAAAAGGACTTGGACGAAGAGCTTGGACTGCTTAAGATGGATCTTTTAGGTCTTCGCAATCTTACGGTTATTCATGATGCATTAGAAATGATTAAGACGAACAGAGGAATTGCGCTTGACATAGAAGCGATTCCTCATGTGGATGAATTGACTTGCAAAATGCTGTGCTCCGGAGATACGGTGGGGGTATTTCAGTCGGAATCATCAGGGTTTACATCGCTTTTGATGCAGTTGGAACCTGAGTGTTTTGAAGATTTGATTCCTATGGTAGCCTTATATCGCCCCGGACCGCTGGGGAGTGGCATGGCGGAAGATTTTATTAACCGCAAGCATGGGAAAACGGCAGTTGATTATCCGCATCCTTTGTTGGAGACAATTCTTAAAGAAACTTACGGGATTATCCTGTATCAGGAACAGGTTATGCAGATTGCGTCTGTTATGGGGGGATTCAGTCTTGGTCAGGCGGATCTTCTTCGTCGCGCGATGGGGCATAAAGAACCGGAAATACTGCAGGCCCAGCGTGAGTTGTTTGTTAAAGGGGCGGCAGTACAAAAAATAAGTGAAGAAATTGCTAACCGTGTATTTGATCTGATGGTTCATTTTGCCGGATATGGATTCAATAAGTCACATAGTGTATGTTATGGATGGATTGCCTGGCAGACAGCATATTTAAAAGCACATTACAGACCTGAGTTCATGGCAGCTATGATGACTTGTTATAATGGGGATCGTAATAAGGTCAGCCGTTATATTTCCGACACAAGACGTGCAGGAGTAAAAATAGCGGCGCCTGATGTAAATCGAAGTGAAGCGGGATTTTCCGTGAATGGGGATACCATTCTTTTTGGTCTTGCCGGTGTGCAAAATGTAGGAGAAGGAATCGTAAATTCCATTATCGGCGCACGGAAAAAAGATGGCGCGTTTAAATCTATTTCTGATTTGCTGGAACGGATTGATTCCAAGGGATTGAACAGCCGCGCCTGTGAAAGTCTGATTCGCTGCGGGGCTATGGATTCTTTTGGCTATAATCGCAGACAGCTTATCGAAGTGCTGCCCCAGGCATTAAATAATGCGTCAGTGACGCGAAGTGACAGGGAATCGGGACAATTGTCCTTATTTGGTGGAGAAATAAAGGCAAAAACAATCGTTTATCCCGATTTACCAGATATGTCGGCGGCGGAGAAGATCGATTCGGAAAGAAAACTGCTTGGGTTTTATGTAAGCGGGCATCCTCTTGATTCTTATAAGCAGCAGATGAAATATTGTTCGCCTATTTATTCACTGTTGAGTGATGGGATGAAATATGACGGGAAGATGGTTTCTGTTGGAGGGATTATAACCCGCGTCAAAAGTATGACAACTAAAAAAGGCGTGCCCATGGGGTATGTAAGTCTGGAAGATTATGAAGGAGCCATGGAAGCGGTCATATTTCCTTCTGTATGGGAAAACTCACGTATGATGATTTCTGAAGACCGCGCGGTGTGTGTCCGCGGGCGTGTGCAGGCGAATGAAAGGGATGTAAGAATATTGGCCGAGGAGATTATACCGCTGGCACAGTTCCATAAAGTAGTACGTCCGATGTATAAGTCAGTTCATCTTTATATCGATGCTGCCCATGAATCTGATGCCGTAAGTAATCGGTTGTCGGTCATATTGAGAGAAAATCATGGGAATGTTCCTGTATTTCTTCATCTGGAGAGAACACACCAGAAGATTACAATGAGCAGAGAGTTTTATCTGGACTTCAGTGCGGATTCTGAAATAGCACTCAAAAAGCTGTTGGGTCCCCAATCTGTAGTGGGAGAAGTCTTGCATAAGCAGGGAAACTGAATGAGTTACCGAGGTGTGATATTTATGCATAATCCATGCCCGTATGATATACTGAATCATATGGTTTAATAGATAAAGGGGGATGTCATGAAGTTTCTCGTTTGTATTAAACAGGTAGTAGACACTTCCAAAATGGAAGTGGATCTGGAAACGGGGCGCCTTAAACGTAATAATGCCAATAGCATTATGAATCCTGTTGATTTGAATGCGTTGGAAGCAGCCTTATCTCTTAGGGATCGGATAGGTGGAACGGTTACGGTGATTACCATGGGACCGCCGCAGGCGGAAGCCGTTCTTCGGGACGCGGTTGCTATGGGGGCTGATGATATTTATCTGGTAACAGATCGGGCCTTTGGCGGAGCGGATACTTTGGCAACCAGCTATACCCTTGCTGCAGCCATTTCTAAAATAGGGATGCCTGACTTGATTTTCTGCGGAATAGAATCTATTGACAGTAATACAGCGCAGATAGGGCCTGAAATAGCAGCAACACTCGGGATTGCCGATGTGAGTGGTGCTTCATTTATTTCTTTTGAAAAAGAAGGCGGTCTTATTGTTACCAGGCAAAATGGAAGCAGTGCTGAAGTTGTTGAATTAAAACTTCCTGCGGTAGTAACCGTTTTGCCAGAACTTAACAAACCGCGGTATTCCTCGATAAAAGGAATTTTGGGCAAGGGAGATGCTGAACTTCATATCATTACAGCGGCGGATTTGGATATTGATACTGCACGGATTGGAATAAAAGGTTCTCCCACACAGGTGAAACGTGTACGGCCCGTAGTACCGCCACAAAAGGAAAACCTTCGTATTGAGGAAAAAGATCCTCAAGAATCGGTAGATATTCTGATAGAAGCATTAAGGAAAATTTCTGTAATTTAGGAGGGTAAGTATGGATTTTTCTGATTGTAAAGGAATTTACGTTGTTGCCATTCCTAAATATGGTGAAATGCAGAAAGTTACGGGGGAATTGATTGGAGCTTCCCGTGAATTGGCTGCTGAACTGAATGAATCGGTGTCCGTTGTTCTTGTGGGAAGTGAGATTCGCGATAAAGCACAAGAACTTATTCATCTTGGTGCGGATTTCGTTTACGTTATGGATGCACCGATTTTTACGCATTATGATGGTGTGGCATATCAGAAGGCTTTAACGGGATTTTTTAAAGAAAAGAAACCCAATATCGTGATGTTTGGAGCAGATCCTTATGGCAGGGATTTGGCTCCTCGTATGGCGGCAGACTTAGTTTGCGGTGTAACGGCAGATGTAACGGAATTATCTGTTGAACCGGAAACGAAACTGGTTGTCTGGTCCCGTCCGGCGATGGGAGGAAATATTATGGCGGATATTGTCAGTCCTAATTTCCGTCCGCAGGTAGGGACGGTCAGGGCAGGGACATTCCGGTCTCCCACATATGATGAAAGCCGTATTGGTGAAATTATTGATGTTCCCGTCCAGCTGGGGCTGGAAGATTTTGGCACGCTTTTAAAAGAAATTCTACCTGAAATTTCTGATGATAATCCGGTGGAAGAGGCGTCTGTTATTGTTTCCGGCGGTCGCGGTATTCATTCAGAAAAAGAATGGGTACAACTTCATGAATTGGCGGAACTGCTTGGCGCATCAGTGGGATGCAGCAGACCTATAGCTGAACTTGGCTGGGAGAAACAGAGCCATCAAATCGGACAAACCGGTAAAGGTGTTTCTCCCAAGGTATATTTTGCTTTTGGGATTTCCGGTGCTATGCAGCATTTGTGCGCAGTAAAAGCGGATGTTCTTATCGCGGTAAACCGTGATGCGAAAGCACCGATTATGGAAACAGCGGATTATGCGGTCATTGCGGATTTAAAAACATTCCTGCCGTTATTTATTGAAAAAATAAAAATGATAAAATCTGAAAAACAATAACGGTATAGTAATTTTAGCAGGATATTACGCAGAAGAAAACGATTGATTCTGTATTCTGTTTGCTGGGAGGGGAATTGTATGGGAGAAACCAAAACTGCCATATATTACAATCACAATTTTTACTATGATTTTTCACAAATTATCAGTGCTGATGATCGGGCGATCCAGTTTGGAGACGGTGCTTATGAATGGATCCGTATACACCATGGACATTCTTTCGGGCTTTCTTATCATACCGACCGATTATATCGATCCATGCGCCTTTTAGGAATCCGCCCCGTAACAGCTCCTGATGAATTTACTGAAATCGTAGAAGTCGTTGTAGAAGAGTCTGAAATTGAAGAAGGGTATGTGAAGATTATTGTGACTCGGGGGAGTGATGACCATAACTTCACGATCCCTGCAAGAAGTGCGCTTCAACCGAATGTCCTTGTATATGGGAAGCCTATTGATTTGAATGCAATTGAAAAAGTCCAGTCCGGAGTGAACTGTATTACACTTGATGATGATCGCGGACATCACTGCGATATTTTGAGTCTGAATCAATTAAATAATATGATGGCAAGAGCAGAGGCGCAGAAAAAAAATTGTTATGATGCTGTCTTTATTAAAGATGGGCTTTTGACAGAAGCATCTCATTCAAATGTATGTATTGTCAAAGCGGGAGTTATTTGGACGCCGGCAACGAATGAGCATATGATTCGTGGGGTTACCCGTTCTCTTGTGCTTACTCGTGCGGCACCATCTGCAGGGGTAACATCTATTGATGAGGCATCTGAACCTGTGCGGTTTGAAGATATGATGACAGCCGAAGAGGTGTTTCTGACAAATTCCCAGGATGGGATCATTCCGGTCTTATCCATTGATGGTAACCCTATTGGCGGCGGTAAGGTGGGCGATGTAACCAAAAAGATCCAAGAACATTATGCGCATTTAATGGAGGACGGACTCCCGTAACCTTTAACTTAAGAGAAGCAGGTCTTCGGACCTGTTTTGTTTTGCAGATGTCAGCTTGGAACAGAGAATTTCCATATTTTGTCTATGATATAATAAGAAATAATTTCACTGGGAGGGCATTATGCGCGTGCTTGGCATTGACCCCGGAACAGGACGCTGCGGGTTTGGAATCGTAGAGAAGCATGGAAATAGAATTGTACCGATTAACTATGGTGTGATTGAAACATTTAAGGAACAGAATTCCTTAGAACGTTTAAATATCGTTTATGAAGGGGTGGCTGAACTTATAGAAATGTACCGTCCGCATTTCATGGGAGTGGAATCGCTTTATTTTAATACGAATATAACAACAGGAATTGAAGTCGCGCAGGCCAGAGGGGTAATTCTTCTTGCCGGATACAGACAAAGCGTACCTGTAGTGAATGTGACTCCGCTACAGGTTAAACAGCAATTGGCCGGCTATGGACGCGCGGAAAAGAAACAAGTCATTGAAATGGTTATGCGGATCATGCATATAAATACAAAAATAAATCCTGATGATGCAGCAGATGCATTGGCAATAGGATTAACGGCTATTTATCAAATGGAACATAAGCGGCTGTTCAAGGAGGAAATATGATTGGATATATAAAAGGTAAAGCGACCGTTGTTTCTAAAGAGTTCTGTTTCATCGAAGCCGGCGGTATAGGATACCGTGTATTTATTTCGGAAATGAGCCGTCAGAAAATTCATTTAGGGACGCCTGTACGGCTTCTGACTTATATGGCAGTAAGAGAAGATGCTATACTTTTATATGGGTTCCTGACACAGGAAGAATATGATCTGTTCCTTATTCTTATCTCGGTTTCTAAAATAGGACCTAAAGTGGCAATGGGCATTCTTTCAGTGATGGAGCCGGCGGATTTTGTTTTGAGTATCCGGAACAGAAATTTATCAGTTTTAACAAAGCTGCCCGGTGTGGGCAAGAAAACGGCTGAACGGCTTTTGGTGGAATTAAAAGATAAGGTAGGAGATTTTGCAGGGGGCGATATAGATGAGCCGGAATCGTTGGTGGCTGGAAAGCCGGATGAAAGCGGTATTGCTGCCGATGCGGCTAAGTACCTTCGTGTGCTTGGCTATGAAGATACGGAAATTCAACCGGTACTGAAAAAGCTGTCAATAGAATATAAAGATGTTTCCCCATTGGTGAGTGCAGCTCTTCGTGAGTTTGGAAAACAATAAAGTTGTACTGATATTTCAGCAGGGGTAAGAGAGGTTGCTTGAAGGTATTTATGAATAACAAATATATAAAAAGCCTTGGCGGAGAAGAACATATAGAAATGTTAGGCACAGAAGGACGAATTACTGCAGGTGAAGAAAGCAGGCGGGATGAGTGGCAGCAGACTATTCGTCCGCAGCGGTTAAGTGACTATATTGGACAGTCGACTTTTAAAGAGAATCTGCATATTTATATTTCTGCCGCAAGATCCAGAAAAGAAGCACTTGACCATGTATTGCTTTACGGACCGCCCGGTCTTGGAAAAACCACGATGGCAAAAATTATTTCTAATGAATTGGGAGTCCAGTTTAAGGTAACGAGCGGGCCGGCCATCGGGAGGCCCGGAGATTTGGCTGCTATCCTTTCCACGCTGCAGGAACATGATGTTTTATTTATTGATGAGATTCACCGTTTAAATCGAAGTGTAGAGGAAATACTCTATCCGGCCATGGAAGATTTTGCGTTGGATATTGTCATGGGGAAAGGTGCCGGTGCTAATTCCATACGCATTGAGCTGCCGCCATTCACTTTGATTGGCGCGACTACCAGGGCTGGGGCTTTATCGGCTCCGCTTAGGGATCGTTTTGGTATTATCAATCATATGCAGTTTTATACGGCAGACGAATTAAAGCATATACTGATTCGTGCAGCAGGGATTTTGAATATTGAAATTGAAGAGACGGGAGCGGAAGAAATTGCACGTCGATCCCGGGGAACGCCAAGAATCGCGAACCGATTATTAAAACGTATTCGTGATTTTGCACAGGTAAAAGGGGAAGGCGTTATTTCACAGAAGATTGCGGCAGACTCTCTCTCTGCGCTTTATGTGGATGATATCGGATTGGATTTGATTGATCGGGAAGTATTAAAAGCAATTATACAAAAATTTAATGGCGGGCCTGTGGGTATTGACACAATATCTGCGTCAATTAGTGAGGAACGGGCTACTATTGAAGATATATGCGAGCCGTATCTGATGCAAATCGGATTCATTTCCCGTACACCGCGAGGGCGGATCGCAACCAAGGCGGCTTATGACCATTTAGGTGCGATATGGAGTAAAGAAACGGTTCAAGACGAACTGTTTGAGGGGGGATAATGGATTTTGGAAAAATGTTGATTGTTTTCGGAATTTTTATGATCATAGCAGGTGTGGCAATAGGTTTCAGCAGCAAATTTTTCTTGTTGGGGCAGTTGCCGGGGGACATTCACTGGTCCTGGGGAAAGACGAAGTTTTTCTTTCCTGTCGTCTCATCTTTAGTTATCAGTATTGTAGGAACAATTCTTTTAAATCTGTTTTTTAGAAAATAAAAATATATTTATTTAAAGATCATTTATCCGGTAAGAATGAATAAAGGAACGATTATATGAGAAAAAATATAGCTGTTGCTGCTGCATGCATAACCTTTGCAGTATTAATAGGAAATTCAGTTAACGTAAGTGCTGAGTCTATTCCCGTAACAAAGAAACAGGTACAGCTTTTATCAGGAGTTGTTAAAAATGTTGCAAAGATTAAGCCTGTGCAAAAAAAAGGGCCTGATGTGGAAGTCGGACTGCTTTCCGGACAGTCGCAGGTAGAGATTGAGGGACTAAGTCATTTCCGAATTGAAACGAATGGCAAAGTATGGAAATCTTATAATGCCGGCAAGCGGATTTCTGTATCACGGAAAGGGAAAAATATAGTTTTAGAAGGGAAGGCTTTCAATGCTCCTGTGTATTTTACGACAGGAAATGGAGAAGAAGCTTTCTCTGTAAAGGGAAACAGGTATCGTGGCGAAATGAAGATAATTCCTTCTGCATGGAATAATGGTGTTACTGTTGTGAACCGGGTACCGATGGAGTTGTATTTAAAGGGCGTAGTTCCCAGTGAAATCGTGCCTTCATGGAAGCCTGATGCCATTAAGGCGCAGGCTGTCGCGGCAAGGACTTATGCTGTTTATCACAAGAATGGATATCGATCCGCCGGTTATGATATGACAGATGATACCCGGTCACAGGTGTATCGTGGCTGTTCGGTGGAAACGTCGGCAACAAATAAAGCAGTGGAAGAAACGGCAGGAGAGATAATCACTTATAACGGAAAGGCTATTGATGCGCTTTTTCATGCGAATGGCGGCGGATATACAGAAGACAGTGAAAATGTATGGGGATCATATGTCCCTTATCTGCGGGGAGTAAAAGAGGAGAACAGCTCTACAGTTAATCGCCCATGGCGCAAAATTGTTTCGATTGATTCATTTTCCAATGCAATTTCACGAGCAGGGTATCCTGTGGGGAAGGTAAAAAAGATAGGTCTCTCCAGGCTTCACATGGGGAATAATAAAGCGAAGGACCGGGGCGTATCAGGACGAGTTAAGACGATGGAAATTACTGGAAAATCCGGCAGGAAAATAATTCCCGGAGAAGTAATCCAAAGTGCATTTGACTTGGACAGTACACTTTTTGATATTTCTGCAAAAGGTAACAATTTAATTATTACCGGATATGGATTTGGTCACGGATTGGGACTTTCCCAGTGGGGGGCGGAAGCGATGGCGGAAAAGAACGGCGACGGGAAAGAGTATTATAAAAGAATTCTGCTTCACTATTTTACAGGCAGCAAAATTGAGAAGATATATTGATATATTTGTATGTATTTGGAGTAAGTAATGAAACTTGAAGATTTTAATTATGTTCTCCCCAAGGAACTGATTGCTCAACAGCCGGCAGAACCGCGTGATTCGTGTCGGCTTCTTATGGTGGATAAAAAAACAGGGGAATGGCAACATCGTCGATTCAGAGATATTCTTGATGAAATAAGACCGGGAGACGTGTTTGTATTCAATAACACGAAAGTTATTCCTGCCCGATTATTTGGCAGGCGCAAGGAAACCGGCGGAAAAGTGGAAGCACTTCTTTTGACACCGAAAGGAAATGATGTTTGGGAAATTCTTGTAAATCCGGGTCGTAAAGCATTGCCGGGTCAGGAAATAGAATTTTCAGAGAATTTCTCATGTACTGTTATTGATAAGACGGAATTTGGCGGTCGATTGGTAAAGTTTCATTATTCCGGTGATTTTGATAATTGGCTGGATCAGCTGGGAGAAATGCCGACGCCGCCTTATATCCATAAAAAGCTGGAGAATAAAGATGAATACCAGACGGTATATGCGAAGTTTAAGGGCTCTGCCGCCGCACCGACAGCAGGGCTTCATTTTACTCCTGAGCTTCTGGAAAAAATGAAAGACAAAGGGGCAGAACTTCTTTTTGTGACACTCCACGTGGGAATAGGAACTTTTCGACCAGTTGCAGAAGAGAATATTGAGGATCACGAAATGCATCGGGAATGGTATACTATTGAAAAAGAAACAGCACAAAAAGTAAATGAGGCTAAAGAAGAAGGCCGACGGATCATCGCTGTGGGTACGACTTCTGTCAGAACTTTGGAGTCGGCGGGGCAAACAGGAAGAGTAGAGGCCGGCAGCAGCTGGACACAGCTTTATATCTATCCCGGATATCAGTGGCAGGTGGTAGATGCTATCGTGACGAATTTTCACCTGCCGGAATCAACTCTGATTATGATGATGGCATCTTTTGCTGGGAGAGAACATATTTTGGCTGCTTATGAAGAAGCTGTCCGCCAAAAGTACAGGTTCTTTTCTTTTGGAGATGCCATGTTTTTGCGCTAAGAGGTTTAAATGGTTGTCAATTATGAGTTAGTAGCAGAGGATAGAAAGACTGGCGCTCGTGCCGGTTTATTACATACGCCGCATGGAGTATTTAAAACGCCTATGTTTATGCCGGTCGGAACTCAGGCTACAGTAAAAACGGTAACACCTGAAGAACTGGAAGAGATGGGCGCGCAAATTATTCTTTCCAATACATACCATCTTTTTTTGCGGCCGGGGACAGAATTGATTCATGAAGCGGGCGAACTGCACCGATTTATGAATTGGAATAAAGGGATATTGACCGATAGCGGCGGCTTTCAGGTTTTCAGCCTGGGGGCGATGAGAAAGATTACGGAAGAAGGCGTTTATTTCCGTTCTTTTTTAGATGGTTCTAAACAATTTTTATCCCCTGAAATATCCATAAGAGCCCAGGAAGATTTGGGAAGCGATATTGCAATGGCTTTTGATGAATGCATTCCTTATCCGGCGGATTATGAATATGCAAGAAAATCGACAGAGCGAACGACACGCTGGGCAAGACGATGCATCAAAGCACATCAACGGACTGACAGAGGTATATTTGGTATTATACAGGGTGGTATGTATAAAGATTTACGAAAACAAAGTGCGATGGAAATATCTTCGCTGTCTTTTGATGGAGTGGCTATCGGCGGATTATCCGTAGGAGAGCCTCATGATTTGATGTATGATATTTTAGAAGAAACGACCCAATGGATGCCGAAAGGAAAAGCAAGATACCTTATGGGCGTAGGAACGCCGGACTGTCTGGTGGAAGGTGTGGCACGCGGAGTAGATATGTTTGACTGCGTTTTTCCGACTCGTGTGGCTCGCAACGGAATGGCAATGATCCATACAGGACGTATGAACATGAAAAATAAACAATATGAAAGGGATTTTCGCCCGATAGAAGAAAGCTGCGGCTGTTATACCTGCCGAAACTATACAAGAGCTTATATCAGGCATTTATATAAATCAGAAGAGTTGCTGGCGTTTCGATTGGTGACGATTCATAATCTGTATTTTTTGCTTCAGTTCATGCGTGATATGCGTGAAGCGATTGTGCAAGGAAACTTTTTTGAGTTCAGGGAACATTTTATGGAACATTATAAGCGATGATGGCCCGAGAGTATTGCATCGTAAAGGAAGAAATGATTGCGATTAATAATGTTTATCGTAAATTATAGTGATTATAAGAATTTGAGTTGAATCGTCAGTTTGGAAGTAAAGACAACCAGAGACTGCTGTGGTAAAATAAACCATATGATGTTTGGAGGTGAGTATAGTGGAAGATGCAGTAAATATTTTAGAGAAGTTTTGGCCACTTTTGATTTTAATTGCCTTTTTTTACTTTTCTATGTATCGTCCCCAGAAGAAGTTGCGGTTGGAGCGCAAGCGTTTTCTCCTGTCCCTGAGAAAAGGAAATCATGTAGTGACTTCCAGTGGTATTTATGGAGTTATCAAGGTATTGCGTGATAAATATGTAGAACTGGAAATCGCACCTAAGGTTATAATTAAGGTTGAAAAAACAGCAATTCATCATGGTGACGTTGATCTGATTGATACTGAAACGGCAAAAAAAGCCGGTGCAGCAGTAATTGGTGCAGAAGCAGAAAATCCGGAAGAAACTGATCGGCTTTCTAAACAGAGAAAAACGACAGATACCGAGACCGTAGAAGAAGTTGTTGAGGTTGACAGCGCTGCTGAAGAAGGTACAGAGATTATAGAGGAAGTTATTGAAGTCGATGAAAATGGTAATGAGATCAGCAGGGAAAAGAAATAAATGATCATGGAAGAGCCTCTTCTTATTTATAAGAAAAAGGAACTTCGGAAAAAGATGCTCGCCTTAAGGCGGGCTCTTTCTACTGATGAAACGGATAAAATGGCAATGTGTTTGCGGGCAAATATTGTTTCTCTGCCGCAATATAAAAAGGCCAACCGCATTATGGCTTTTTTAGCCATGAGGGGGGAGTCAAATCTGGATCCATTAATTGGACAGGCTTTGGCGGATGAAAAGGAAATATATATTCCCGTTTGTCTGCCTGAAAGACAGATGGGGGCCGGGCGGCTTTTTTCCATGTCCGGCTTTACAAAAGGACCTCTTGGGTTAAGGAATCTTCCTGCACCTTATACAATGATTGCACCAGAAGATTTAGATTTAGTGCTTGTTCCTGCGGTTGCCTGTGGAGTAGACGGAACCCGTTTGGGGATGGGAGCAGGATATTATGACAGATATCTCGAAAGAGTCTCCCTTGAAAAACGTGTGTCTGTTTTATGGGATTTCCAGGTGATGGATTCTGTCCCTAATGGAATTTATGATAAATATATCTCAAAAATAGTTACAGAAAAACGTATCATTATTACGAAAAGGGGATGAAGTTTTGGAAAAGAAGAGGGCAAGCTCGCTCCGCACGGGAAAATTGCTGCAGTTTTTTGTCGTTATCGGTGTAATTATCGGCATTTTTGCCGCATCCATCGGATGGTTAGCAGGAAATATACGGCAGGGGCTCGATCTTCAGGGCGGGACGCATATCATTATGCAGGCGGAAGATACTGAGCAGAACAAGGTGACTACTGAGTCTATTGTTCAAGTTATTAATATTATGCAAAAGCGCGTCAATGAAATGGGGTTGACAGAGCCTATCATCCAACGGGAAGGCGCAAATCGTATTATTATTGAACTTCCGGGGGAAAGGGATCCGCAGAAAGCTATCGAAACTATCGGAAAAACAGCTGTTCTTGAATTTAGGGATGAAGAGGGGAATGTTTGTCTTACCGGGGAAGACCTGAAAGATGCGAGAGAACAGATCGGACAGAATCGAGAACCTCTTGTTGCCTTACAATTTAGTAAAGAAGGGGGAGATAAATTTGCGAAGCTTACTGCAGCCAATATCGGCCGTCATGTAGGGATTTATCTGGATGGGGATTTACTTACGAATCCTGTTGTCAATGATGCAATTACAGGTGGATCCGCAGTTATTACCGGACAAAGGACATTAGAAGAGGCTAAAGATCTGGCGATTCTTCTTCGCAGCGGTGCATTGCCTGTTAAAGTATCGGTGCTTGAAGTTCGTACGGTAGGTCCGTCTTTAGGGCAGGATTCGAAAGATAAGTCGGTAGTAGCCTTTGCAATTGGACTTTCCCTTGTTGTATTTTTTATGCTTGCAGTATACCGTATATCGGGGTTTGTAGCAGATACAGCGCTTCTTGTTTATGTATTGATACTGCTGGGAATACTTTATGTGCTCCATGCAACATTGACACTGCCCAGTATCGCAGGGATTATTTTGTCAATCGGTATGGCTGTGGATGCGAATGTATTGATTTTTGAAAGATTTAAAGAAGAAATTGCATCCGGAAAACTTTTGCGGCTGGCGGTGCAGTCTGGGTTTAAACGTGCTTTTGTTACAATTTTTGATGCGAATATGACAGTAATTATTACATCATGCATTTTATTTTTCTTGGGAAGTGCGACGGTTAAAGGCTTTGCGTTTTCATTGGGACTTGGCGTGGCAGTTTCTATGTTTACCGCTATTACGGTCAGCCGTACTTTGCTGATGCTTCTGATTAACGCGAACTGGATTCATAACCCCTGGTGGTTTGGTGGTAAAAAGGGGGATGAAGCTAATGTTTAAAAATTTTGATGTTATTGCAAAGAGAAAGCTTTGGTTTTCTGCTTCCGGTTTGTTGGTACTGCTTTCTATCATGTCTATTATTATGTTCCGGTTTAACTGGGGCATTGATTTTACCGGTGGAACAATTCTTGAATTGGGGTTCAGTCAAAATGTGACCGTAGAACAAGTTCGAAATGGGATTCGGGAAGATGGATTGGAAACGGCGGTTATCCAGCTCTCCGGGTCTATAGATGGGGAATCGGGAAATGATGTTATTATTCGCACGAGAAACCTGAGTGCAAATGAGTCACAGACCATAATCGACCATATCAATACCAAAGTAGGTACGGCAGAAGTAAAACGTATTGAGACGGTAGGCGCGGTTATTGGATCAGAAGTAACCAAAAATACACTTTTAAATGTTCTGTTATCCTTTGGCGCTATGATTTTATATATGACAATCCGCTTTGAGCATAGGATTGCATTTGCAGCGATTGTTGCCATCGTTCATGATATTTTGATGGTGCTTGGCGTATTTGCCTTTTTCCATTTGGAAGTGGATGCGTCTTTCCTGGCAGCTATTTTAACGGTTTTAGGTTATTCCATGAATGAGTCGGTTGTTATCTTTGACCGTATTAGGGAAGCAATTCATACTCACAGGCGGACGGACAGTTTTGCTATTTTAGCTAATGACTCTATTCATCAGACTATTCGCCGCTCTATGTACACACTGATTACCACATTATTTTGTGTTACTTCCCTTTATCTTTTTGGTGGAGATACTACAAAGAACTTTGCTTTGGTCATGCTTGTCGGATTTATTTCAGGCGCTTATTCTTCTGTCTGCGTAGCTACATCCATTTGGGTAACCTGGCATGAACATGTCAGGAGCAGCAGAAATAGAGCGGAAGCATGATTTTAGAATCATAATAAAATATTAAGATCCTTCTCTGTCTTATACAGCAGGAGGATCTTTTCATATGGGGCGCTTGTCCGCACAGCTTTAGTAAGATGGGCATTATTTTGAAAATTCGTTTGATGGAGAGAAAGTAAGGACCGGGGTTCATCTGCTTGATTTGATGGTGATATTTTATTTCTAAATAAATGTCGTATAAAACTATTTTATTAGAGAATGATTTATGGATTATAGAATATTCTGTCAAAAACATTCGCATTTGTATATAATAATGAGTAAGGAACAATATATGATTCAATCATATTATTAAAAATAAAGGTTGAGATTCTCATGAAAAAAATTGCTTTTTATGGAAAGGGCGGTATTGGCAAATCCACAACTGCGTCGAATGTTTCTGCCGCGTTAAGTCTGATGGGGAAAAAAGTCTGCCAAATCGGTTGTGACCCGAAGAATGACTCGACCCGGTTGCTTTTGGGGCACATATGTAAAGAAACTATTTTGGATAAGGTTCGGGCTTGTGAGATTGAGGATATTAAAGCGGAAGATATAGTCCATGCCGGATTTAACGGGATTACCTGTGTAGAAACCGGCGGACCTGAGCCCGGAGTAGGTTGTGCCGGAAGGGGGATTATCGTATCTTTACAGCTGTTGGACAAACTGAATGCACTGCCTTCTGTCGATTTAACCTTGTATGATGTACTTGGTGATGTGGTATGCGGGGGGTTCGCAATGCCCATAAGGGAAGGATATGCGTCTGATATCTATATCGTGTCTTCAGGTGAATTAATGTCTCTTTATGCAGCTAATAATATAGCCAAAGGTGTGCGGCGGTTTGCTATGCGCGGAAATGTAAGACTCGCAGGTATTATTGGCAACAGCAGGAACACACCCAACGAAAAGAAGTTGCTCACGGAATTTGCTAAGCGTTTAAATACAAAGTTGGTAGCTTTCGTACCGCGCGACAGAATTGTGAATATTTCTGAAAATTCGAAACAGACTGTGCTTCAGTATGCACCGGATTCAGCGCAGGCGGATATATACAGAAAATTAGCGAATGATATTTGGATGAATGAAGAGTTATCTGTACCGACACCAATAACGTTTGAGGAATTAGAAAAGCTGGTAGATATTTATGGAACCGAGAACTAAGTGGCTTCTTTCTAAAAATAGGTCCTGCAGCTGTACTATGTCGGGCGTATGGAGGGCGGTTGCATGCTGCTGGGGATGTGCAGTAATTTTTCACAGTCCCATGGGGTGTGTCCATGTGGCAGAGACGATGGATCTGGGATCGCATTACCGGATTCTTGCTGACGGCAGACAGGAAAATATGGAATGTGTGCCTCTTGTTTCCTCAAATATACGGGAAAAAGACAGTATCTTCGGTGGGACAGGCCGACTTCGGCAGAGTATTTCGTATGTTATGGAAACATATCATCCGGAATGTCTTTTTATTGCGACTTCTTGTGTGGCAGGAGTTATTGGAGATGATGCAGAGTCAGAATCGGCAGATGCGGAAATGAGGTACGGGATTCCAATTATCTGTATTCCTTATGCGGGCTTTCTTGGCGGTGAGTATTCAGAGGGGTATTATAAGACGGCGGAAACGATCATAGAGCGCTTTTTTAGACCCTGTGAGCACGTACCTAATAGGATTCTGCTCTTAGGAGACCAAATGGGGCCCGAAGGGCAGTATGTGACCGAGGTGAAACGCCTTCTCTCCTTACTCGGATTGGAGGTACAGGGGCAGTTTCCCGGCTATCTTCCTTTTCCCGAATGGGCGAATGCTCCTGCTGCTGAATTGGCTATCGTGCTGGGAACAACAGGACAATCAGATCGTATGAATGGAATGGCTGATTTGTTAGAAAAGAAATTTGGTATCCATGCCGTTAAAGATATATATCCAATCGGTTGGGAAAATACTTGTAAATGGATTCTTGAAATAGGACGGCTTCATAAAAACGTAGAAAAGGCAAAAGTGATTATAGAGGAAGAAAAGAAGAGAATAGATTCTTATGTGAAATCGATTCTGCATATCACAAAAGGTAAAAAGGCAGTCATCGGTATTGGCCGCGGTACGCACTGGTATAATCCGTCAGATACAATTTCCGCCCTGCGGCAGTTGGAAATGCGTATTGAGGCGGTAATTCTTTATGATAATTTAACTGATAAGGAAAAAGCGGAATATCGCCATCGGATTGAAAAAGAGGAGTCAATTCCAGTCTATGACGGGCAAGACGGACAGGAGTTGATAGATGCTGCCGATATACTTTTGACGACAAATGAAATTGTCAGCACGAAAACGAAACAATTTTTTATACCTATGGTACCGATGGTTGGTACAAATGGAGAAATTATGATATTTCGGGCATTATACCGACTGCTTTGCCGATATGGGAATAAGGGGGGGATTGCCTATGCAACCATCTGAGTGGGAAAATTCCTGTCATCGGATAGGAACTTGTGCGTTAACCGGTTCCGCTGCATTGTTTGCATCAATTCCCGGCAGCTATGTCATAGTGAATGGTCCGCTATGGTGCTACTTTTATGCGATGAAATATATTGATGACAGTATGCCCGGCGCAGCGGAAAGATTTTATTGCACGCAGCCGGATCAGAATTCATTGGTTTATGGAACGGAGAAGGATCTGATTAATGGATTTGAATACTTGAAAAAAAATGGAAATCCGGAGCGGCTATTTGTTCAAAATAATTGCAGTATAAGTCTTGTAGGTGATGATATTGAGGGGATTGCGGCTAAAAGCCATCTGCCGTGGCCCGTATATGGAATAGACAGCGGGGGACTTCACGGGAGCTTTGCGGGCGGGTTCTCAAGGGCCTTATCTCTGCTGGTGCAGCAGATGAACCCTTTAAAAAAATCTGATGGTGTCAATGTGCTTGGACTTTCTTCCGTTTATCTGCGCGGAAAAGCTGATGCCATTGAAATTAGACGTTTGCTGGAGTTATGCGATATACATGTAGTGTCCATGCCCGGTGTGGGAGATTCCTGGGAAAGTATTATGAAAGCTCCGGAAGCGGCATTGAATATAGTGGTAAGGAATGAACTGGCGTTAAAAGCAGCAGAAGACATGAAATCCCGATTCGATATCCCCTATATTTCTGTGGGGCTTCCCTATGGGATGGAAGGGACTTTGCGATGGTTGAATAAAATCGCAGAAGCAGTAAATTCGGCTTCTTTGAAAGCAGCAGAAATGGAAATCAGATGCAGACAGAAAAGGCTTCTTCATTTTGGAAATAATATGAAATCCATGTGGGGAACGCTTTGGTTCGACCGCATTCTTTTTTCGGCACCACCGGAAGAGAGTCTGGGAATTGCAGAAGCGTTGCGGGGGGAATGGGCGGACACAGAAAATTTGACTGTTCATTTGCAGGCAGATACCTGCTCCAAAACGCCGGCAGTGGATACAGTAAGAGTAATCGGCATTAATGACATATCTATTGCTGAAGATTATAAAAAATGGGATGGCGGGTTGATTCTGTCAAGTTCACATGAAACGGAACGATTACTCCGTATGAATAGGCCTTTTGTAAGTTGCCATATTACAAGACCTGTTTATGATGAAATGGCAGTGAGCGACCTTCCTCTTTGCGGAATAAGAGGGGCAGAATACCTTTATGAGAAAATATGGAATGCAAAACTTAGTGGGCATATAAGAATGGCGAAAACATGAAAAAACTAATATTTGTACTATTATGTATTATTTTTTTAGCAACAAACGGGTGCCGTTTTCATTTTGCCGAAGTGCCTGTCGAAAATAATGCTTATGTAGTGACAGACGAACTGGGGCGTACCGTAAAGATTCCACATAAACCGCAGCGGATTGTTTCCACTACTTATGGAACAGATGAAGTGCTTCTTGATTTAGTGGATATAAGCCGAATTGTTGGTCTCAGCAAATATGCGGGGAATCCTGATATCACCTTTGTTACTGAAGCGCAGCGTGAGGCGGTGGGGCATGTTGTTGAATTGAATCCCGAAAATATTATGGAGCTGAATCCTGATTTAGTAATTATATCTTCTGCTGTCTCAAACGGAATAACAGAAGTCCTGTCAGGTATGGGAGTTCCTGTATATGTGTCAGTTACAGCGACTACATGGGATGAAGTAGAACTGAAAGTGCAGGGAATGGCTAAGGCGGTGGGGGAAAGCGAACGGGGAGATCAGGTTGTTTCCCGCATGCGTATGAAGCGAAAAGCCATAGAGGAGAAATTGTCGGTATTAAGTCCTAATCAGGAAAAGACAGTTGTCGCGCTTTCCTTCCGCGGAATTATCGGGAAGCGGGGCACGCTGTTTAATGAAATATTGAAAATGGCGCATGTAAAAAATGGCGCAGATGGTATTGATATTCCCAAAGGCGCCGGTGTTTATTTGTCGAATGAACTCATCCCCTCTATAAATCCGGATGTATTTTTACTTCCTGTGTGGAAAACGCGGGAAGGGGATGATGAAAATGAGTTTAAAAAGGAGCTTATGCAAAATCCTGCTTATCAGGATGTAAAAGCTGTTAAGAATAATCAGTTTATTTTCTTTTCGGAACGGTATAAGTATGTAATGTCCCAACATGTAACGGATTCTGTTGAAGCTGTTGCACGAGCTGTTTATCCAGAATTGTGGGAATAACCATATTTTTATTAAATAGTTAATTATATGAGGAGATAAATGGAAGGGAAAGTTATTTATTTAACAAATGTAGACCGTCGTTTCTTTATGATGCGCAAAGCCTGCAGTGAATTAAAAAGAGAGGGGCTTGTTCCGGCGGAATATGAGACGCTGAAAGTAGAAAGTACTTCTTTATGGAGCAGAATCTGGGAAAAACAACTTGGCGATGCCGATTTAGTTATGATTCGTTTTATGGGAACGACTATCCGGACGATGTTTTGGGATAAATGTCTGGCGTTTTTTGCGGCTAAGTCGATTCCGTACTACATGGATGCTGCGGGATCTGCGGAGGAAGAGGCGCGGAACGGAGTAAGTGAAGCGGATGTTGAAAAGATTAAGCAGTATAGTTTTTACAGCGGAATCAAAAATTATAAAAACTTGTGGCTCTTTTTGCAATTTATAACGAATAAAGGCGGGGAGATGCCGGCAGAACCGTCCGCTTACTGCTGGGCAGGAATATATCATCCTGGACTGCCGGAACTGTGTACAACCGATTTGAGAAGATATAAAAAAATGTTCTGCAGAGAGGACCGACCAACGGTTGGGATGATTTTTTACAGAGATGAGTGGATATGGGGAGATTTACAGTATCAGAATGCGTTTATTCGTGAATGTGAAAGGCAGGGCATGAATGCAATTGCCGTATTTACTAACGGACTTCCTGTTTCCGAAATGGGAATGCCTACGCTTAGCGAAGTATTTCATAATTACTTCATGGCAGACGGGAGGCCGGCAGTAGATATAATTGTTAATACCTTGAAATTTTCTTTTACCGCATCAGGATCTATTACAAAAGAGGAACTAAAAAAAATAAGCATTCCTGTTTTGGAAGGATATTCCTTAATCATGCCTGAACAGGAATGGGCGAGATCCAAAGAAGGCATGAATCCCGTGGAAATATCCATTAGTATTTCCATGCCGGAGTTTGACGGAATTATTCATGGTGTGCCTGTTGCGGCAAAACATATGAAGGAAAATGGAGAGGTGGAATATCTTCCTATTTCAGAGCGTATGGCTTTTATGGTTTCCAAGGCAAAAAAATGGGCGTTATTGCGGAGTAAAGAGAATAAAGATAAAAAAATTGCAATTATCTTCCATAATTATCCGCCCACTAACGCAAGCATCGGAAGTGCATTCGGTTTGGATTCTATTGAAAGTATCCGCCTGCTTTTACAGCGTATGAAGAAGGAAGGATACCGGGTTGATTTTATTCCTGAAGATACGGAGAGTTTTATTAAGACCTTAACTGCTCATGCGACAAATGATATATCCATGCTTACTGATAAACAAGTAGAAGAATGTAATAAAAATTTTTCTAAGGCGTATATTGACTTTTTTGCAACATTTCCTGAATCGGTAAAGCGACAGATGGAAAAAGACTGGGAAGAGGCTCCCGGTAAAGTTATGCTTGATGATTATAAAAACTTATTGGTTCCCGGAATTATGGACGGCAATATTTTTATTACCGTTCAGGCGCCTCGCGGATATGGGATGGATCCTGCCAAGATTTATCATGATCCTTATGTAGCGCCTACTCACCAATATATTTCCTTTTATCAATGGATTCGTGATGAATGGAAAGCAGATGCCGTTATCCATGTAGGGACACATGGGAATCTGGAATGGCTTCCCGGAAAGGGAGCGGGGCTGGATAGGGAAAGTTATCCCGATTTGTCATTGGGGGACCTGCCTAATATTTATCCTTACCATATGACAATTACAGGGGAAGGTATACAGGCTAAAAGAAGAAGTGCAGCATGTCTGGTTGATTATTTGCCGGCACCACTTGCCGAAGCGGGTGTTTATGATGAGCTGGCGGAATTGGAAAAGATGATGGACGAGTATGCCCATTTTATGCAAATACAACCGGAAAATGCAGGCTCTTTGGAGCCGATGATCAGAGAACTTGCCGAAAAAGCCGAATTAGACGGGGAAATACCTTATGATGAGAACAAGCCTTTTCCAGAATATGTCGGAAAACTTCATCAATACCTTGAAGAATTGAAGAATGGTGAAGTCCATGTGGGACTTCATATATTGGGACAAGCACCCCAAGGAGAAATTCTTATCGATGAAATTCTCCAGTTTCTGCGATTGGATAACGGGGAAATCCCGTCAATTTATGAAATATGGGCGGAAAAATATGACACCACCGTTGATGAAATCATTGGCAACGCAGGAAAGTTGCATCCCCGGTTTCAAATCACTTACAGTGAGCTGATGTCAAGAATACGGAATGAAACTAAAAATATTATAAAAATATTGGAGGCCTATGATTTCAGTGATGAAGGAATAGAAAAAGCTCTTCTTGAAACTTGTATATCCGAGGAAAATGAATCGTGGAAGAAGAAGGTGGCAGGTATACTTTCCTATATATGTCATGACCTGATTCAGCGCTTATGGAAGACTGCGGAGGAAATGGATCATATCATGGATGGGCTCTCTTCGCGGTACATACTCCCTGGACCGTCAGGATCTCCCCACACTGGAGGAGTCAATCTTTTACCGAGCGGACGTAATTTTTTCGGCTTAGATCCGAGGGTGCTTCCTACAAAAGCAGCATGGGAGCTTGGTAAAAGATTGGGTAATCAGGTCATTGAGCAGTATATTGCCGATGAAGGAAAATATCCCGAAAATATAGGAATGGTATTTTGGTCAGGCTCCAATATGCGCAGCCATGGTCAGTGTATAGCGGAATTTCTCTATTTTATGGGAATCAAGCCTGTTTGGGAGAAGGGAAGCCTTCAGGTTAAACGGTTGGAAGTGATTCCCCTTTCTGAATTAATGCGTCCCCGTATAGATGTGACCGCTAGAATCAGCGGGTTATTCCGTGACACAATGCCTACTGTTGTCGAATTGCTGGATAAAGCTGTTTTACTGGCAGCAGATCTTAATGAATTGGAAGATGACAACTATATCAAAAAACATATTTCCGAGGAAAGCAGCTTAATGGAAAAAAGCGGGATGACACATGAAGAATCTTGGCGGAATGCAGCATACAGAATTTTTGGTGATGCGCCGGGGACTTATGGTGCTGGGGTGTCGGCGCTTTTGGAATCCAAAAATTGGCAGACCGTCGATGATTTGGCTAATGTCTTTGTACGATGGGGCGGTCATGCGTATGGAGGAGCGGTAAAAGGTGAATATTCTCCGGAACTGTTCAGAAAACGGTTATCCGTTATGGATGCCACCGTAAAGAATGAGGATAATCATGAAACGAATATGCTCAGTTCTGATGATTATAACGCCTATCATGGAGGGATGATTGCTGCGGTAAGAAGTATACGAGGATCAGCACCCCATTCTTATACCGGCGACAGTGCAGATCGGCTGCG
>OMCC01000210.1_pt1 | contig 44770 bp, 32 predicted proteins | sample 1674161 | NCBI WGS metagenome assembly OMCC01 (sample SAMEA103958149, study PRJEB25191) | human gut metagenome | biome: human-associated habitat [ENVO:00009003]; feature: intestine environment [ENVO:2100002]; material: feces | place: Germany | collected 2013/2015 | reverse complement strand
CCCCAAACTAGGCCCCAATTGTTTACGCTAAAACCCTAAATGATTTTGGTTACCCCAAAAGTGGCGAGAACGACCCATTTGTAAGCGATGTTTTCAAAGAATGTAATTAGAATCCAACTACATTCAAAACTGCTGCAATAGCCCAAATAGCTGCCATAATCAAGTTTAATACTTTACTAAATTTCTTATCACTTAAGTAAGCAAGAGTAACACTGTATAAACAACAGATTGCCTCCAATACAACGATTACCATTAATGTGTTAAATGTACTAAACATAAAAACCCTTCCCTTCTAAATATTTCTATAATCTTGCACATTTTGTGTCATAGCCATTTTTCTTTGTCTTTCTAGATTTAAATCTAAATGAGACGCATCCTGAATCACTTTTACCATTTCTTGGTAGTCATTCGCATCAAAGACAAAGTTTGGCAATACATATTTGCGATTATGGATTGTTTGATTAAATCCAAGAATCAAAAGATTATGTAAGAATGCTTCTTTTGTGGCATCCACGATCTCATTTTCATAGTTGACATCAAAGAAATAGTCACACGTATTAAATAAATCTAAGATCTCGCTTGCCTTGCATCCAGGATACAAACGTACATTATCATATTTTTCAAAAGACATCAACTTTTGTGACATCTCTGTTAATGCACAAACATGGAATTTCATGTTTGGCAATGCATTTACTAACTCATCTAATTTCTCAATATGATCTGAGTTTGTACAAATCAAGACATTATTCGAATGTCCATTCTCTTTTTCAAAGTTATATACATAACCCAAAGGTTTGACAATATTACTGTTTGCACCTAAAGAAATTAATTTCTCATACGCCTCTTTTTTCTGAACATAAATCTTAGAAGTTCGTCTAGAATTACCATCCAAAATAACCTGCATATTACCAGGAATATCTTCTCTATAACCCTCTTGCCAGAACAATACATCACTATGTTCTCGATCTTCTAAGCTTTCCGATACAAAGAATGGATTGGATAAGGAATTATAGAATAATCTTGTTGGATATACATCCAATTCCGTAAATAAATGTTTCGCAAATTCTACTTTATTCTTAAAGATATATACCTTATCATCTTGATTTAAAATAATGTCATGCGTCACAAAATTCTCAACCACTTTTTCATTTCCTGAAACATCATAATAACTTCTAGATACAAGCTGACCTTTCTTATTAAAAATCGTTCTCGCATACAAGAAGCCATATTTATTATAATGATCACTCACACGAGCTACATGTGTATCATCATACCAATCTACAATCTTGACAAGTCTTTTATGTAAAGGAGAAGTGAAGAAAATCTTACCTCTTTCATGATTTAAATCAAAGACTTGACCACCCGTATTACTCGCCTTGATTTCCCAATAATCCGGAACATCAATCTGGTTAAAATACCGAGGCTTTCCACCCTCTTTTTTACCACAATAATACGTATAAATACTCATGACATCCTCTGGTAAATATCCATCATCGCTAAACGTAATAATAGGACCACTAAATCCAGAAGAACGCATACTTTGATACAACATTTGACTATCTTCATCAAAATTATCTAACAATACAACTGGAGTTTCTAACATACAGCTTCCCTCCATTTTTCTTGTACATTACTAGTTAAGAAATCACCTGCAACCTCATACGATACAGAATGACAATGCTCTAGGTCTTGTTTAAATAAATCCACAATACCCTTTCTCAACGCTTCAACACGATCCTTATCCTCTTCAGGTAAAGGCATTAAATATCCATTTTCACCATCACGAATAAATGTTGGATTTCCATAACGAACATCGAAACCAATAATTGGCAAGCCTCCACCAACAGCTTCCATTAAAGTAAGTCCAAATCCTTCACTAGTACTTCCCGCAATATAAGCCTCATAATTTTGATAAACTTCACTCAAATCATGTTGCCCCATCAAATGAATATAACTTGATGCATTATTATCTCGAATAATGTTTTCAAGTTTTTCTCTTTCACCACCAACACCATAAATATCCAAAGATAATTCCGGTACTTCACTACGAGCTTGAATGACAGCCTTACAAATCCAATCCACATGTTTTTCACTTGCCAAACGACTTGCCGTAATTAAAGAATAAGGTTTTCTTTCTTCTTTGGGATACTTCAATTCCGGTAATGATCCAACTGGAATTGTATAAACACAAGGTGTTACACCATAATATTTCTCAAATTGTTGAATCATTAAATCACTCTGTGCTTGTGTTGAACAAATATAGAAATCGATATGTTTATGCATATTAAATTCATATTCATAATAATTATTCCATAAGATATAATCCTCATTTGTCTCTTTTTCACTAAAGTGATCCGCATGTACGACAGTACCCACTCTAGCCGGTTTACAATTCATTAAAATCGATTGACCAATATCTGTAGAACGATCAATAAGAATTACATCATCACTAGTCAGGTTAAGCTTAGATACCATATATCCAACTAATTCTTCTTTAGAACATAATAATTTATCTTTAAATTTATACATCACACAATCATCATCAATCATTTCTTCATACGCAACACTACCATCCTCATTAAAGAAACGACGATGATATAGATGTGCCTCATTATCTAATGGCGCATAATATTCTGAATACACACGTCCATACGTAAAGTAATCCTTACGAATTAAACATCCTCCAGAAACCATTTCTACACGATGCACAAAATCATCATGATCATTTACCATATAAGCCGTATAGAAATTATTACTTCCATCAAACACATAACGACAAATCTTACCTTCGCGTTTTTTTGTGTATTCTTGATTAGTAAATGTCTTTTCTAAATCACTTAAAGTATAAGTAACAGGCGCCGTCTTAAAATCTGTAAAGAACGTATATAGCCAAATAACTTCAGAATCTTCAAAACCAATATTCTTCGTCATATGCTCTATATTTTCTTGTGGAAACATATCTGTAAACACGAATTTCGCATCAACACCAATATTTCTAAACATTCTAGCACGGTAAATTTGAGCATATTCAACACCACTACTTGCCCAGCCAATGCCTAAGTTAAAATTATAAATCATAATCCAAAAAGCTCCTTTCCTTAAGGATACAATATTATCATCTCGTTGTCTTTACCAAATGAAACTTCTCCCAATAAAATATTACGAATCATCGCTTTTTTTATTGATTTTTCCATATCTTCAAATGAAATTCTAGCTTCTCTTTGATATTCAAACAATAAGTTACGCTGTGCACTTGAACGACCCGAAATGGCAGCCTGTAATTGTTGAAGATAGTCAACCTCTTCTACCCAACCATCATCCAAAGCTCTTAACGTACAAAGACGACAATATTCAGAGAATCGATCTCCTAATGACTTCTTTTTATTATTGAAAGCCATCTTTGAATATTGAATCAAATAATCCTTTTGATTTTTAGTACTCTCATCCATTTCCTGTAAACGATAAGATAGATTATCTAAAACATATCTATGAACACCATACGAATCTAATTTCTTATTTGACTTCACAAAATCCTTGATGTTGTCTTCACAAATTGAAAGAAGATAATTTTCATCTAGACTCTTTCCATCCAATAAATCATTACGCGTCTTATACATAATCGTCCTTTGACGTTGCATAACACTATCATAATCCACCGCATTCTTTCTTTGGAAAACGGATGATTCCGATTTGATTTTCTGTGACTTATTGATTAATTTCTTAATTCGACGCTTAGAAATATGTTTATCCTTCTCAATATATTTTTCTAAAAAATCATCCCCTAATATTTCACATACATCATCCTCTAATGATGTATAGAAAATAGAGACACCCGGCTCTCCCTGTCTTCCTGCACGACCTCTAGCCTGTCTTTCATCACGCGTATTATTCATACGACCAATTCCTAGTACGCATAAGCCACCTAGTTCTTTAACACCAGAACCCAAGCGAATATCGGTACCACGACCAGCCATACTTGTAGCTACAGTCACTACATTTTTCTGACCAGCTTCTTTAATGATTTCGGCTTCCCAGAACGCATTATTCGCATTCAAGACACTATGCTCAATATTTTCCTGTACTAATAATTTAGACAACATTTCCGTATCCGAAATTAATGAAGCAATCAATAATACAGGTTGTCCGGTATTATGTCTTTTTACCGTTTCTTTAATAACCGCGTCAAATTGTTCTTCACTCGTTTTAAAATACTTATCCGGTAAATCCTTTCGAGCCATTGGTTTATTCGGCGGAATAACCACAACTTGTTTATGATAAACTTCTAGAAGTTCATCTTTTCCATCCGCAATCGTACCACTCATACCCGACATTTTAGGGAATAAATTAAATAAGTTTTGATATGTGATGGAAGCCACTGAACGCTGTTCCTGACTTAATTTTAAACGTTCCTTTTCCTCGATTGCCTGATGAGAGCCACCACGAAGCTTCATACCATTCATTTTACGACCCGTACTCTTATCAAGCAATACAATCTCACCAGAGTCCGTTACTACATAATCCACATCTTTATCCATTAAATAGTGTGCTCTTAATGCCAATACGACATGTCTTAAAACATCAAAGTTTTCTTTACTATATAAGTTTTCAATACGGAAATAACGCTGTGCATATTCAATTCCCTTATCGGTTAGCCAAACCTTGTTATCTTCCACAATATAATGTTCATCCTCGACTAGAGTTGTGACAAAAAAATCAGTAATACCATATAAATTAGATTGAACACGAGGAGATCCTGAAATAACTAAAGGCATACTCGCACTATCTAATAAAACAGAATCTGCCTCATCAATAATGACGTAATACAATTCACGCATAAAACGATCTTCTTTAGAATGTACTAAGTTATTCAATAAATAATCAAATCCCAATGAACCATGTGTTGTATATACAATATCCGCTGCATAGATTTCTTTCTTTTGATCATTATTTAAATGCTCATTTGTATCACGCGTAACACCAGCCTTAACACTTAAACCCAAAAACTCATAAACCTGTCCCATTTCCTCGGCATCACGAATGGCCAAATATTCATTGGCCGTAACTAAAATACTACTTTTACCAGTCAATCCATTTAAGTATAAAGGCATAGTGGCCGTTAAGGTTTTTCCTTCACCCGTATTCATTTCTGCCAAATAACACAAATGTAAAGCTATTCCACCCAAAATTTGTACATCATAAGGAAACATGCCTAGTACACGATAATCGGCTTCGCAACATACCGCAAAAGCTTCTGGTAGAATATCATCTGTTGTCTCTCCATTTTTTAAACGTTCTTTAAATTCTACTGTCTTATTTTTTAATTCATAATCACTTAAGTTCTTTATTTTCTTACACTCTTCTTTTACCTTATCCAAAAGAAAGTGTAATTTTTTATCAATTTTATTCATCTTACCCTTCCTTTTCTGTAATCACAAAAGAATGAAAATGCATCTTTGTACCACCCGCATTAATTAACTGTACACGATAACTATATGTCTTTAAAGGACACTTAAAATCCATTTCCGGTTCACGAATGATAAGTGTACCCGCCTCATTTTCATAGCGGTCATAAAACACCATTCGTATTAAATACGATTCAAAATCACTCATATTCACCTGGATATGATAAGAACTCTCTCCATCAATAATAGGTAAGGATGGTTCTGTTCTCATCATCTGGTAGTTCACCTTAGAATACCATTCTTTAATAACAGTACCAGGAGGCATCAATTCATTTTCAAATTCAATATCGTCCTTTTTATGAAAAGTAATTTTTGAACCATGTAAGTAAGTACCAAATAAATAATCATTCCAATAAATTTTCCAAAATTTACTTTCCATCTTATTCTTCACCTCGATTAAAATCAATTTGTAAAGTTTTGTTATATTGACTCAAAAACCATTGTACAACTGACGTAGTGTCATCATTGTGACGACCATGAATGCCTTTCCCAATAATTTCAACGCTTGTATTATGAATATGAGAAAGAATTTTATGATATGCAGTCATATCATAATCATCTTCAATCATATATGCCATTTTTAATATTGTGTTATTCCAATTTGCATTATCGAATGCATCCCACATTTTACTATTAAATTTTTCAACTGAATCTTCGCTTAAATCACCACTATGTTTAGCCAATACATCTAATGATGTAGGATAACTCCATGGTCGTTTTATTCTTTCATTTGCTGCTACTGTACCTACACTCATTACAGGTTTTCCTAAAAGCAATGTATGTGGTTCTAATTTTGAACCATAATATAAAGAACCAATAGATCCCATTGATAAACCAGATATTACTAATTGCTTATTTGTAAATCCAAGTTGTTTTAGACAATCTTTTATTCCAAATATAATATTTTTTTCATATTCTTTATCTCCAAGGTAATAAGCTCCACCCTCTACACGAGATTCTGTAATCAATAAAAATGGAGTTCCCATTCTACGCATCATATTAAATCCTTCAAAACTTTCCATTGTTTTCCATCCACCAAAATAAACACATAATGGTGGTTTCATATCCCCTGGATCAAAATACATAAAAACTTCTTCTCTTTTAGACGTAACATAGCGCACTCCTCCTGGAAAAAAAGCACCATAGGATTTTCTAGAATGATGATCATGTAAGTTAATTATTTTAAGTTTTCCTTTCCCTCTTGCGAGTAAAGAAACAAAAATAGATCCATCCATTTTTTTATTTTCTATTGAAACCATTGATTCCAAATCCCTTTCGTTAAAAATCCACCGATTTTGAACTGTAGAAATAGAACCTGATTGAAATTGTTCAATTTTTAATTGTATATTCACAGTTGGATCCTTTTCATACTCTAACCAAAAATCTATTACTTGCTCGTTAAATAAAGGAACATTCATTTTCCAATAAGCAATTTGATAAAAGTCATCTCCGTATTCTCCATTAAGTAAAACTCCGTTATATCCATCCCAAGAAACTGAACCATTAAAGCTTTGAGAAATGCTTAAACTTAATGCATCAAACTTTTCACCATAACCTGATGAAAAAAACAATTTAATATCATCATTTACAAATTCTTGAAGTTTATTAAGTGAATAAATTTTGCCTACCCTTGATTTGTATATCCATTCTGTCCAATAATCTAATTCGACATTCTCTAACAAAAACAATGTATACGCACGAATCTTTTTTAATAAAATACGTGCTTCTTTTTCATTTACGCAACGGTTTAAAACACAAACATCATACCCTCGTTCTTTAGCGAGTCCTAAATCATTTGTATAGTTCCAATCAACGTAGTCAGGAATATGAAGTTGTAAACTTAAGTCTTCATTTCCCACTTGTAAAACACTAATCTTGTTCAACTTGCTTCATAACTCCCTTCCATTTACGAATTAAACTAGCCGTATTATATTCTTTACCTAATTCATAAGAATAAATCACACACTTATTCCAATTGGTAATATTATCTAAATAATAGGTTAAACAATGAGATATCTCAGATAAATCCTTCACCACAAATCCATTCTTTCCATTATGAACATATTGCGTAACATGAGAAACAATTTGTGGTATTGCACTACTAATACATGAAATCTGTAAATACAAATCTGGACGTGATGTTACATCCACCATAATACGCTGTTCACGAATACATTTAGAAATACTCAATTCATCCACACATTGATTCACAAAGAACTTAATAGGAACCTTTTCATCTTCATCCAAATCAAATTCCGCTTTATCGTTCGTCTCTTTTCGAGCCAATCGTTCATCCAAACCATTCGCTTTTAATACTTCTCGAGTGAAATTCAATACGGAATCTACACGATCCCAGTTCGCATTTCTAGTAAAAAAATGAACTCGTGCCGTTTCATTTGTTTCAAAATACTTAGCGAATAATACAATTAATGCTTCTAATTTAGATTGTTCAATTGAATCAATCGGAACTAAGATGTTTTGAACCGTTAATTGTTGACTAATCCCAAAATCGGCACGCGTATCAAAAGGCGTAATATCTACAATTGGCAAAGTTTGACCAGCATACTTTTCTAAAGGACGTATCTTATGTTTCGAATCGACAATACAATAGTTTGTACTTCGAATCAAAGATTTCAATTCTGCATCTTCAAATAATTCCATACGATTTTGATAGAAAGATAGAATCGTTTTTCTTTGCGTAAATAAACTTTCTAATAAATCATGATGAAGTGTATGCATAGCCAAACAGAAAATATCCGACTTTTCTGTCATTTCATCTAAATAAGTAGAAAATACTTCTTCAATTAAAAATTCCATTGAATCATAATGCAAAGAATCAAACGCAAACCTTTTATTTCCAATTAAGTAATGAGGATTTTCAGAATTAATCTCTATATGATCATCTTCAAAAAAATGGAGTAACTTCCAATTTCCTTTTTCATCCAAATATTGTTTATAAATCGGTTGATTATTTTCATAAACAATCGTTGTAGATAAAAAGCCACGATCATCATAAACATTTTTACGAACCATGATTTCAGATTGAAATAAGAATACTTCAATCATATTTCCATCTTCACCAAAATGAATTTCTGCATACTTTTCATTATGAACATAAGCCACAATACAAAATGGTGTATACACAAATTCTGTATAGTCAGGCCACATCAAATCATGATACGAAAGAATATCTACTTTTGTACGTCTAATTTCTTGAATCGCATCAAAGCAAGACCAATATGGTGCATGAAATACACTTTGTCTATGAAGAAAGTGTCTAAAGTTTGGACAATAGCTTAGATTTAAAATCTTATAATCCATAATATTATTACGATTAAACATTTGAACCTGCTTCACACTATCATCAAACTCGGTTACTGTTCTTCTTCTATACCAATATTGTTCATTTTCTTTATATTCATTTCCATGATACCAGGAAGGTACAAAATACATCATAATGACTACCTCCTAAATGAATGGCTTATATGAATCAAAATCACGATAAGCACGAATCTCTAAATAAACACTACACAACAATCCCGAAAGCATCATAAATGTCGTTGGAAGCATAGCCACAGATGCATCTACAATTCCTTTAAATTGAAGATACATACACAAACTTAAACAACCACACATAATCAAGCCACTTAAACAGCTAAAGAATAAGACCCATTTACGAATATAATGACGCGTTGCCTTACCTGCAGGAACATTCACAATACTATCTCCACTCTGTAACAAGTCTTCCGATAAATCTTTTGGATTCACAAATAATAAACTTAATAGCACAGTAAACACAAATAACATCACAATATAAACACGCATACCAAATACGGTCGACATATTTAAATTCTTATATAAGAAATTAATAATTTCTGATTTATGATAATGATGAATCAATGCCACAATCAATTGTGGAATCATAAAGATAGCTGAACCAAACATTAAAGCCATAAATCCAACTGGATTATATTTGATTGCCAAATAATTCTTTTTGGCATGCACATTATGCACAGACACTCTCTGTAAAGGAATCTTCTTTTCATGAAGTTCCATAAAGATCATAATAATGACCATCACAAAAGAAATACCAAGAGGAATCATTAGCGAATTAATGGACGATTTCATTAATATCGCAATTAAAGATTCTGTCATATTCACAATAATAATTGGGGCAAAGCCACCAACTCCATACTTCTTATTATTGATCAATAAATATTGCGCAATACTTGCACCAGCCATTAATTCAAATATCACAACCAAAATACTCATTAAATCTTTTTCAACATATTTCAATCCCAACGCATAAAAAATAGATTGCGCAAGAGCAACCACAAAACATACACCCGTAATCCAATAATTCATAGCCTTAGGTGAAGTACGCGCTCTAGCTTCTTTTGATCGCATTGCGAATAAAATACTAATCAATAAACTTGCCGTAATATATGGTGAAATACCCAAGCTCATCACATAACACTTTTGACCAGCACCACTCACGGCCATTGTCAAAATAGCACCTAAATCAAGCCCTGCATTATTATATTCATTCATATCTATCCCATTTAATGGAATACGGTGACATAGAAAATAAACTAAAATTACAACAACAGAAAATAGACATCGATTTCTAACCAAATGTGTCTTTTCCTTCATAAACATCACTCCCAAATAAAAATAACAGTAACTAAAAGTTAGCTACTGTTATTTTATCATTATTTTATTTATTTATCTTCTTTTTCTTTAGAAGCATCGTTTCTTTCTTTTGAGGCATCGTTTCTTGCCTTTTTAGAAGCATGTGCATTTACTAATGAAACCAATGCACCAACAATAGGTACCCAAGACCACCATACTCTATGAGTTACATCCAATGTTGATTTAGGCATCTTTTCCTTTTCAATTGTTTCTGTTTGTTCCTCAGGATTTGCCTTTGGAGTTTCATCCTCAACAACCTCTTCTTCAGTTTCACGAGGAGCTACTTGTAATGGAGCACGAGTATCCACAACAACTCGACGATATGTAGTATCTCCACCAGTAGTCGTAGTAGTTACACTAGTTGCGAAACTGTCTGATACAGAAGCAGATTCAGAACTACTTAAAGAGTTAGATTCACTTGAACTCAAGCTATTAGACAATGATTCAGAAACAGCAGTAGAAGTTGATACAGAATCACTCATACTTCCAGAAATAGATTCAGATTCTGAAACACTTAAACTTTCACTGATTGATTCTGAAATAGATTCAGAAGTATTAACAGATTCTGATGTTGATCCACTAGCACTAGCTGATGCTGATTCACTAGCTGATGCAGATTCACTTGCACTGATTGATGCTGAAGTACTTGCTGATTCGCTTGCGCTTGTTGAAGCACTTAATGATTGGCTTGCTGCTACTGAAGCGCTTGTACTTTGACTAGCACTTACTGAAGCTGATTCTGATGCAGAAGCACTTTGACTTGCACTTACAGATCCAGATGTAGATTGACTTTCACTAACACTAGCTGAAGCTGAAGTACTTGCTGATTCACTTGCGCTTACTGAAGCACTTGTTGATTGACTTGCTGATGTAGAAGCTGATTCACTAGCTGAAGCACTTTGGCTTGCACTGATTGAAGCAGACTCAGATGCAGAAGCACTTTGACTTGCTGATGTAGAAGCTGATTCACTAGCTGAAGTTGAAGCAGAAGCACTTGCACTAGCTGAAGTACTTGCTGATTCACTTGCACTTACTGAAGCACTTGCTGATTCACTAGCACTTACTGATGCACTTGCTGATTGACTAGCACTAGTTGAAGCAGATGCTGATTGGCTAGCACTAACTGAAGCACTTGTTGATTGACTTGCTGATGTAGAAGCTGATTCACTAGCTGAAGCACTTTGGCTTGCACTGATTGAAGCAGACTCAGATGCAGAAGCACTTTGACTTGCTGATGTAGAAGCTGATTCACTAGCTGAAGTTGAAGCAGAAGCACTTGCACTAGCTGAAGTACTTGCTGATTCACTTGCACTTACTGAAGCACTTGCTGATTCACTAGCACTTACTGATGCACTTGCTGATTGACTAGCACTAGTTGAAGCAGATGCTGATTGGCTAGCACTTACTGAAGCACTAGCTGATTTGCTTGCTACTACTGAAACGCTTGAATATGTTGATGAATATGAAGTTTTATTAGCATGCATTTCACTAATTGCACGTTTCTTATTACCGTAATCATAATCAACTGATCCAACTTTACCTCTATTAGGATAATAACCAAAAACATTATTACGCTCATCCCATATAGTTGCTAAAAAAGAATCACCTTGAACCGTTGAACCATCCAAATAGTAAAATTCGGTCCCAATTTTTATTTGAACATTTCCTTTTTTATGATATCCTGAATCATAAACTTTACCTATATATTCAACATAATTATCTTCAACCTTAACCGGAACCCAATAACCTTCTATAATAATTGCGTATACATTTTTTTCTACATTATTCTCAGTAATTGTAATGAATGTTTTATCACCAGAATTTCCATTAATATCTGGGGTTTCTGAAGTTAATTCAATTGTTCCATCATCCTTAATATAATATCCTTTCCAGTTGATTTTTACATTTCCTGATTTATCTATCTTTACATTATCTCCAGTAAGTATAATGGATTTTTGATCGCCACTACTAATAATATATTTATATACGTATTTATTATCATCAATCTGAACTAAAACACCTTCTTTGTTTAAAGCATCATTACTCTTCACAACATAAGCCTTATCACTTAATACTGCACCCGCTAGATCACTTCCATATGTTGAAGTTAAAGAATTAGAAAGAGATTGCGATTCACTGAAATACTTACTCATACTTGTTGAAGGATCAACGCTTCCACTTTCTGCGATAGGCATTGTAGAATTTCCAACTGCATTCGTTGTATAATTTGCAGCCGATACGTTTTTATCTTTGAATAAACCATTAATTAAATTTCCAAATTGATTTGATGAAACCTCATCATTTTTTACAGTTTCAGAATTTACTAATGATTCACTATCACTTACAGATAAAGACGCAGAAGTAGATTCACTCTGTGAAGTACTCGTTAATTGAGATTCACTAAGACTTACAGAATCAGAAATTGAATTGCTTTCAACAATTGAATTATTTTCTGATTCAACCGTAGAATCAGATGCACTTGCTAGTACAGAAGCATTTGTACTATTTTCAATACTTGTGTAATCTTCAGTAGTCGAATCACTTTGAGATAATGATTCAGACATATATGAAGATGTAGAAGCCTGAGATTCACTAAGGTCACTAACTTGTGACTCATTATCTAATTCAGCAGCATAAACCGCATTGTTACCCGCAAAGATGGTTCCTCCACCTACAACAGCACCAGCAGCAGCTACACCCTTTAAAAGATTGTTCGATTTTTTTCTTCTAACATTTTTCTTTTTCGACATATACACTCATTCCTTCCTTTAAACTTTTTAATTTATACGAAGCCCTTCAAATTAAAAAACAAAAAAATCAAGCAGAGTACACAAAAAGAATGCACTCTTCCCTTACTAGGTTTAATAGTAAACGGAATGCTTGATTTATTCAAGTAAAATAATTGATTTCTAACCATTTTTTAACATTAAATACACAAATGTTAATATGCAAAATTGCCTTTGTAAACATGCTCTTAAATTATATAACCACTTTTATAACTATAGTTATAATCTTAGTAACTAATCACTCTAATTTCATAATCGCATCAACAAACAATTTCTTAGTAAAATAGCCATTGTTGATTAAATATTGTACTTGTTTTAAATTAGAAACCATTCGATTATACTCTTCTTCAGAACAACTCTGAACAACTTGACTAGCTTCTTCTAAACTCGATACCACAAATCCTATCCCTTTTTCTTTAATGAAATCTGCATTAGATAAATAATCTGGAATTATAACCGGTATACCTGCAGACAAATAAGAAGCCAGCTTATACGAACAATTCATCTTATAATAATCTCTTTCATCCTCAGGATTTTCTGAATTTCCCCAAACAAGGCCAAAGCCACCTTTAGATAATTGTAATAATAATTCATATTTATTTAACCAACCACCAAAATTAACATTTGTAGAATCCGTAATATCTTCTTTTCCAAACACATATAAAGGTGTTTCTTGATGCCAATTTCTCACAAAAGGAAATCTAGACGCTTCTCCTGTGAAATATAGTTTTCTTTCAAATTTAGGATCATGTAGACGAATATCATTTTTAAAATCCCACATCTTTTGAATTACATATTTCTCATTCTTAACACCATGTTCAACTAAACACTTATACATTTTTTCTGAAGGAACAACTAAAACATCACACTTATTACATATATTCACAAACTTATCCATCAAATAATAATTGGATTCAAATTGAAGTGGCACAATATCATGAATAAACAAAATAATTTTAGCTCGATATAATTTCATTCGATCAATTAATGAATCATCCCATTCCATCGCATTCCACGTGGGAAACTGAAAAATGACAATATCCCCTTCTGTGATTCCAGAAATCAATCCATCAAAACGAGCACTCATTTCATTCCAAGGCTCCTTTGAACTATCATATAAATATATTGGAAGTTCTACTGCATCTAATGGACTTAATATTTTCACCACTTCATTTTGAGCCATTTTCGCAACACTCCAATATACCTGATTCGTAATATTTGTTACATGTACTTTCAACTTCATCCCATCCTTACATTAAACATGTCTCTAAATACATAAAAAATGGACATGTCCACAACACATCCATTTTATCACACTATTCAATTAAGGTGACTCCCACTTTCCATATCTGATTCAAGAAATTCAGATTCAATGTAGCCAAACGATTATGCTTATCATACTTAATAATATAATCATCCATATTCACAAGTGGACCTCTTGTCACATGAATCTTATTGTTGAGTAATACACCATAAGACATACGAAGAATCTTCTTGTCATCCATCAACATCGTAAGAATACGAATCTCTTCATCTGTTAATGCAGAAATATCCTCTTTATACTTTAATTCATGAATAAAAACACTCTCCAAAGGAAACTTCCTAAAAATACGATCCACTTCTACTTGTGACAATTTACTCACCACAAATACATAGCCACCGAATAATGTTCTTTGTTGAATCTGTTTAGAAACCCTATGATAAAATTCCATCTTAGGACTAAACGCAAAAATACCCTCGTTTTCATTCAAGTATTTACATACTTCCTCTTCCTTAGAACGTATGGTCAATAATACATACCAATGTTCATCCAAATTCATATATAAAACCCTTTCATTTCCTATACTAAAAGTATAAAGTGGTTAATTGGCTATGTCAAATCGATTAAAAAGGTAAATTGATCTCTGGTTCTTCCTCTTCTTCAAAAGTCGGTAAATTCTTTAAATCCAAATCATCCAATCGATTAAAGTCAAAGTAAGGCTCATCGATGAACGGATTCCAATTCATACAATGACTATATACATACTCCTTTTGTTTATCTGTTAAACCATGAAGTAGTTCATCAAGCGCTTCTTCCTGCTCCAACTCATCCCACCAACGCGTATCATACGCACTATGACCAGATTCCACCCACATTTCAACTCGTTCTTTCTCTTTCTTTGTGAGCTTATGCTTTTTTTTAAACTTCTTCAATTCATCCATACGGATTCTATATTTACTCTTCTTTTTCATACACCCAAAAAATAAGGGTACACACTAAGTATACCCTAATATCTACTATAAGCTTTTCAACTCTTCTGTGATTGCACGGATAGCTTCATCGACCTTAGAAGCATCCTTACCACCGGCTTGAGCCATATCTGGCTTTCCACCACCATTACCAGAACAGATTTGAGCGGCTTTTTTAACCAATTGACCCGCATGTACACCAGCCTTAACAGCCTCTTTACCTGCACCAGATACAAAGACAACCTTTTCTCCATTTGTGTTTACGAAGAATACAACCATCTTGTCATCACTAGCCTTTAAGTTAGAAACAATATCCTTTAATGCTCCTGCATCCATTCCAGAAACAGATTTGATCAATACATTGACCTTACCAAAATCTTTAGCCTCAGTAGCCCACTCTTTAGATTTCAATGTGAAGATCTGGTTTTTCAAGTTATCGATTTCTTTCTGCATATCGTGCATAGTCTTATAAGCAGCCTCAACCTTTGTATCAATATTCTTAATACCCTTTTGTTTAGCACTATCCGCAATATTCTCTAACATATTGTGTTCTTGTGCAAAACCTTGGTAAGCCGCAAACTTAGTCTTAGCCGTAATACGACGAGAATCTGAACCAATACTTTCCTCACTAATGATCTTGCATAGACCAATCTGAGCTGTATTTTCTACGTGACATCCAGCACAGAATTCCTTAGATACATCACCCATTGTTACAACACGAACTGTATCTCCATACTTCTCATCAAATAATGCAGTGGCACCAGACTTCTTAGCCTCTTCAATAGGCATTACTTCTTTTGTTACTGGATATGCCGCACTAATATATTCATTCACAATACGCTCAACTTCAGCCAATTGTTCAGCCGTAACCTTTTCATAGTGATTAAAGTCAAAGCGCAAATATTCAGGACAATTATAAGAACCAGCCTGGTGAATATGATCACCCAATACCTTAACTAAAGCCGACTGCAACAAGTGTGTACAAGAATGGTTCGCTGTAGTTGCCAAACGATCCTTGACATTGACTTCACCATGTAAAGACATACCCTTTTCTAATACACCACTATTGATTTTAACTGTGTGAATATGCTGTTTATTACGAGTCTTTTGAACATCCAATACTTCAACTTCTACACCATCAGCCGTAAACATTCCCTTATCGGCAACCTGTCCACCACTTTCGGCATAGAAACAAGTTTCATCTAAAATGATCATACCTTCATCTTCTAAAGAATCAACCATCTTACCCTCAGAATTAAATAACGCAATGATCTTACCATCACAAGATAAGTGATCATAACCAATAAATTCACTAGGTTCATTGAAGTTCATCAACTCTTCATTTTGAGATGCGAATGAATCCTTTACATTACGCGCATTACGAGCACGCTCTTTTTGTTTGTTCATTTCTGCATCAAATTCATCACGACTTACAGTGATTCCACTTTCCTCGGCAATTTCTTGTGTCAATTCAAATGGGAATCCATAAGTATCATACAATTTAAAGACAACTTCACCACTAAGCTTACCATCCTTAGCCTTGCTGATCTCTTCGTCTAGTAATGCCTGACCAACCTTTAAAGTCTTCTTGAAAGTTTCTTCTTCCACCTTAATCAACTTCTGGTTGAACGCAACATGCTCCTGCAAGTATGGATAGAAATCCTTCATTAAATCTGCAACAACAGGAACTAGTTTATATAAGAATGGTTCATCCAAACCTAATTTTAAACCATAACGAACCGCACGACGAAGTACACGACGAAGTACATAACCACGACCACTATTTGAGAAGTTAGCACCATCACTCAACGCAAAAGTCACTGTACGAACGTGGTCCGCAATAACACGGTAAGCCATCTTATATTCACCTTCATAAGGATGTTTAGCCATAGCTTCTGTTGCACGAATAATAGGCAAGAATAAATCGGTATCGAAGTTTGTTTCTCCATCCTGAACTAAGGCAACCAAACGCTCAAGACCCATACCTGTATCAATGTTCTTCTGAGGAAGTTCCTTATAGTCTTTACGATCAATACTTGGATCACAATCATATTGAGAGAATACGACATTCCATACTTCTACATAACGATCATTTTCCATTTCATCAAAGAATAATTTTTCACCTAATCCCTCAGGATCATATTTTTCTCCACGATCAAAGAAAATTTCACTGTCAGGTCCACCAGGTCCCTTACCAATTTCCCAGAAGTTATCATCTGTCTTTAAAATATGACTAGGATCTACACCACAAATTGTAGTCCATACTTCATAAGCACGCGCATCATCTGTATATACAGACACATACAATCTGTCCTTATCAATACCCATCCATTCTTCGCTTGTTAAAAATTCCCACGCAAACTGAATCGCCTCATCCTTGAAATAATCTCCAATTGAGAAGTTTCCTAACATTTCAAAGAATGTGTGGTGACGAGCCGTACGACCTACATTTTCAATATCATTCGTACGAATTGATTTCTGCGCATTCGCAATACGATTTGAAGCCGGTTTTTCACTACCATCAAAATATTTTTTCAAAGCCGCAACACCCGCATTGATCCATAATAATGTTGGGTCATTGTGCGGAATCAAACTTGCGCCCGGCTCAATCATATGCCCTTTAGATTTAAAATAATCCAAGAACATCTGACGAATCTGATTACCAGTTAATTGTTTCATCTTTTCTTTCCTCCAATAAAAAAACGCTCCTATTTCTAGGAACGTATAATTACGCGGTACCATCCTAGTTCATTTTTCAAAAATCGAAAAATGCACTCAATTCACTCGTTAACGCCGACTACGTTTCGACTCCAAAGTAGCTTCAAACTAAAAGACTCGAAGAGCTTTCACCAAACGCCCTCTCTCTATACACAAGCCTTTTTAATCCTACTTATCTTCTTCACTGTCGAATCGATAAAATTTTAACACTCTTTCCATATTTCTGCAAGACGAATCACACCATCTAACATCAATTCTTTACTCATACTCGCAAAAGACAATCCCACACGCCCATTTAAAATACTAATTGCGACACTATGCGATTCACACATATCCCTAAAACATGATACATCCACATCTAAATTTAACCAATACGCCATATACGTTTCATCCAAGATATACGAACAACCCATATACGTATCAATCAATTTCTTTAAATACAAATGCTTCTCCTTATACTCACGAATAAGCTTTCTTAAATGCTTCTGCAAATACCCATCCACAATATACTGCGTAAAAGCCACCTGCTCAATTTTACTCGTCGTTGGACCAAAATAAGAAGCACTATACTTACGCATATACTCCTCATTTAAAATCATATACCCAATACGAAGACTCGGTAATAACAGTCTTGAAAACGAAGAAAAATAAATCACATTCTTACTTTTCGAACACAACGAAGTCTTGATCTTAGAAGCATACACAAGCTCTCCATTATAATCATCCTCAAGAATCAAAACATTCTCTAAAAAAACCAATTCCTCACGAACCCTTTCGCTCATAGACTGCCTATCCGACGTAAAACAAGTCGTATTCACATAGACAACATCCACATTCAACCTTTGAATATCCTTCACAAAAGAATTTGGATTTAAATATTCCACATGAAAACCATACGACAAAAACACCTGCTTAGCCTGATCATCTACTAAAATACTTAGACCAATCACCTTTGACTTATCCAACATTCCACAAAATATATACAACAAAGACTGATAGTTTGAACCAATCACCATCTGCTCAGGAAAACACAAAATATTCCGATTCTGATACACATACTTACATAGAGCCTGTCTTAATCCATACTCACCCTGCGCTAAACCATAACTTGACATCAAACGCTTATCATTCAAAACACCCTTCATATATCGTTTCCAAATCGTCGTTTCAAACGAATCAAAAGAAACCGACTGAATCCGAAAATCATAATCATACGATTTTTCTTTGTGACTCGAAGAATAATCCAAGATTTCCTGATGCAGTAAGATACGCTCTGGATTCATACTCACCACATAACCCACTTTTTCTTGACTCGAAATAAAACCATCCAACACAAGCTTGTTATATGCATTTTCCACCGTGGTCTTAGACACATTCATCTTCTTTACACATTCACGAATCGAATCCACACGATCCCCATACTTTAAGATCCCAGAAAGAATCGACTCCTTATACAAGTCGTAAATTACCTGATACTTTTTCATCAACTGTCCCCTATTTATTTTTTATAATTGTATATTTTTTTATATACAGAAACAAGTATAATAGTCACTAAGTTACAGAAAGAAGGAAAGATTATGAAAAACAAACAAACATACGAAATCGTACTAACAGGACTAGGTATGGCACTTGTATTTGTCGCAACCATGTTCATCAAAGTACCAAACGCATTAGACGGATACTTCAATCTAGGAGACGGATTCATCCTATTATTCGCAAGCTTTTTAAATCCATTTGAAAGCTTCTTGATTGGAGGCTTAGGAAGCGCACTAGCCGATGTAGCCGGAGGATACGGCCACTACTTCTTCTTCACCCTAATCATCAAAGGACTAGAAGCTATCGTAGTATCCCTACTTATGAAAAACTACTCTAAACCGAAACAAATCTCAAGCTACGTATTAGGATCTGTCATTATGGTATTTGGATACTTCATTGCCAAATACATATTAAAAGGAAGCTGGATTGTAGCCGCAAGTGAAATTCCAGCCAACGTAGTCCAAGGAGCTGCAGGTATTGTGATTGCCTTAGTTGCCTATCCAATGGTAAAGAAAATCGTACAAGATAAATTAAATTAAAAGAGAAATCAAAATCGATTTCTCTTTTTATTTACATCGAACTGTAACTCTATTTTTCGCATCCAAAGTACACGTAAATAAAGTCAAAGGATAATCCGAAGAAGTCATATCCTCAACACTATCCGGCGTTAAAGTTTCAATTAAAACAACACGATATTCAAACTGATTTCCAAGTGCATCCGTAAATACGACCTTACTACCCGGATCTAAACTATGAATTCTTCCAAAATGAAACCAAGAATTATGTGCCGCAATCACCATATTCCCCTTATATACACTACCCGAATATCGACAAGGCGCAAGTTTCATCAAATCATACGTAAACTCACTCGTAACCGGAAGCTTAATATCCAAAGAAGGAATCTCAATCGTTCCAATACAAGATAAACCATCCAGTTCTACTTTCGGCATATCCATATCTGGATCTATTAATATATCTGAATCCAAATCATTCTTTAAATTATAGGCAGCCAATATCTCTTCTTCACTCTTTCTAGCCCGAAATGTATCATACACATTAAACAAGGCGAGTCCCAAGCTTAGTACAACACTGATACAGCCAATATATTTTAGAACTTGCTTACGCATATACATCCAAGTCCCACAAACAATAATACAGGTACTGGCCACCACAATTGACCCGTCAAAGGAAGATTTGATTCTGATTTCTTAGAGTCCACAATCTTATTCAAACTATTCTTTAACACAATATGATTCCCTTCTCGATAAGAACTTACACTATATCCAGAAGGAACACTTGTCTCAACACAACTCCATCTCATATCACCCGACAAATCATTCCAAGCATATGTCCAATGATTTTCTTCACTTAATACCTGATGATCTACGACTTTGCCATCCCCAAGTAAATCGACACCAATAAAACTTGGACGATTCTTCTTGTCGTCATCCTTCCATACTTTTTGAACACGCAAAGAAGTCGTTTCAACTCTAGGCTCATACTTTAATTCAACATCACAATCTTTATCCACATAAACAACAGAAACCGACATTGTATAATCCGCATTATCTAAAGCCTTCACTAAATAAACACCTTTAGTTAAATGAGAAAATAAAGCCTTACCATCTGAATCTGACTTAACTTCATCATCCCATTCAATATTGTCACGATCAATATAATCGCCAAGAATATTCCAATCCTGTGAAACCGAATAGGATTTAAAAGCACCTACCAAATTATAATCCGCATCCGCCACACGATATAAGCGAACATCTATATTTGAAGCTGGACAAGTCACTGTTAAACTCGAATAATCATTTGCGAAGACAGGAGTACATACAAGAACAAAAAGAAATATACACAATACACTACGAATTATTTTTTTCACGTCCTTTTAACCTCCATATCTTCGAAACAATAATACCAACCAACATTAATACAACACCAACACAAGAAGCCACCACTAAAGTATCCACCCTAGCTGCATCTGAAGTAATATTCGATTCATCATACAAACTATCCACCACACGATGACCACGAACCATCAAACGCTGCGTATTAATACCATACGGCGTACACGTAAGTAACGTACAAAGATCTTTACCTTCTTCAATCTCTAAAGGACCATAATCTTCAGGCTCTACAACCGAAATCTTATCCACCTCATACGCCAAAACCTTGCCATACACATGCAGATAAAATAAATCCCCCTTTTCAAGACGATCAATATCCGTAAACAAACGAGCACTCGGAAGCCCTCTATGACCAGAAATAACACAATGCGTACTACTACCACCAACAGGAAGTGAAGACCCCTCTAAATGACCAACACCCACCTGTAATACAGAATCATCCACACTATGATAAATAGCTAGCTTACAACGAATCTCAGGTATCGTGATATATCCCATCATACCCGTACCATCCGCATTTAATAGACTCTTATATAAACTAAGCTCTGAATCATCAAAAGTAAAACGACCCGCATTCGATAATAATGTTTCATTGTATGCCACAGCCCCATCAATCGCAGCCTGCCTATCCTGATCATCCATCTTCTCAATCTTTTCAGAATAATTAGCAACAACAGCAGTTTGATGTTTAGAATTCCAATAATTACTTACCGTTGGATATAACAATAAGGAAAGACCCGTAATAAAAACAAGTATCGCAATTATAGTTGAAATATGTTTTCTCATCTCACAACCCTCTCCCTATCATTAAACGAAAATATATTATTTATTCTTAACTCTTCTTTTAGTAACTAATACAACACCAGAACCCAATACTAATACTCCACCAATCAAGTAGATCATTGTAGTACCAGCACCACCAGTACTTGGTAATAATGTTCCTGAATTGTTTTGTACTCTTACATCACCATTATTAACCTCTCCACTTCCATCAACATAGATCTTTCCTTCTGAATCAATTGTAATTGTAACTGGCTTCTTCAATAAGTTATATCCATCTGGAGCTTTAGTTTCTTTTAGATAATATGTACCAGCTTTTAAACCTTCAACATCAATACGTCCTTTATCTCGTCCTTTATCTAATGATGTTAAAGTTGTACTTCCAGTTTTATCGTAACGATATTTACCTTCGGTATTTTTAGTAAATTTAAGATTCTTAGTATCATCCACGCAATTTGGATCTGTTGATAAAATGAATTCTGCACCTGCAAGAGGGGTATTTACATTAGTATATTTAAATACAGGAATTCCAAATGTTTTTGTTGTTGTTTCAGGTTTATTAGTTTCTGTATTTTTATCACCATATGTTAAATGAGTCTTATTTGTCATTGGATCTTTAACAACCGCATTATCATTTACTGTAGCTGAATATGTAACCTCAATCTTATCATTAGCACCTAATTTATTTAAGAAGCTGTCTTTAAATGTAACATCAAAAGTACATCCATCAGCACCTGGTTTTGTTACTGTATAATCATCAGAATCATTTAGCACATTTCCATTGTATGTAACTACAACATCGTCATTGAATGTTAAACTGCCACTCATAGTATCATGTAATACATATTTTTTAGCTCCTGCTTGAGCAGTAATAGTTGTTTTAAAGTTTACAGCATCGCCAATATTTGCAGAATTCTTATCTGCCAATTGATCACCTTCAACAATTTTCTTTTCTACAGTTGGTTTTTTATTTTTGTCTTCAATTGTTACTTCAGGATTTGCAGTATTTAAACCACAAAGCGTACCTACAGTTGTATCAACTACATAATATCCTAGCGCTAACCCAGTAAATTCAATTGTCCCATCTTTATCTGCTGTTATAGATTGAGGATTGTAATTGATTGTTTTAGCTTGTTTAATTAATGCTTGAGCTAATTCTTGTGCATTTGTTTCAGTATATTTTGTAGTCACATATCCATTATCATCAACAGTCATATACTTTTTGCCTTCTTCTGTTTTAAAATAAGCTTTCCAAGCATCATTTACAGGTATATAAGAATATAATCCTTTTCCTACATCAGAACTTTCCAAAGTTAAAACTTGATAAATTGTATAAGTTTCACCGTTTTTCGCATTATCAATTGTAATTTTTCCTGTTCCTGCAGCCTTTACGTTACAACTCATTGATACTACCATCATGAACGCAAACATAATGGCAGCAATTTTTTTAATTAATTTCATTTCTTTCTCCTATTCTTTGATTTGTCATTTAAATGATTCTTTTTATTTATGTTTGTCAGAATTATCAAACTTGCTAAAACCAACATCGCACCTGATATTCTGTAAAGCAGAGTTCCATAACTACCAGTAGAAGGTAGTATTTTAGTACGGCTTCTGTTTGTAATAGTCACCGTTTGCCCGTTTGTTGCAGCATTTGTAGATTCACCTTCCGTTTTATAATCTACTGTATACTGCAATTTATTAATTGTTACTTCTTTTGAAGTATCAACAATCGGTTTATTATCATCACCTATTTCAAAAACATAATAAGTTTTACTCAAATCTAGATTAATAAACTTCACTGATTTTTCTTGTGTGTCACCCGCATTATAGGTAATTGTTTTCGTTTGTATTGGATCACCATTACCTTGTGCATTCTCATATAATCCAAATTTATATATTCCGCTTACAGGATTAGTTGATTTTCCTGCCGCATCATTTATAAATGCTTTTTTAACAACTATTCCCTTTTGTGAGTTATAGACTACAAGATTAAAATCCGTAGATGAATATGCTATTTTGTATCTATTCTTATCTTGCTTTTCAAAATAATCTATATATTTCTGTACATCCTCTGAATTCTCATTACTAGATTTTTTGATACAAATTATGTAATAAGGACTTTCATTCTCAATATATCCTTCTGGTGTTTTAGTTTCTTTTACTTCATAAATTTTATTGTAATTTGTAATGTATGAAGAAGCTACTTTGTAAATTCCATCAACGGTTACACCGCTCGTTTTCTTTTCCGGTTTAACTCGATGTATCGTATTTCCAGTTAATTCACATTCATAAACTTCAAAATTCACACCATTCATAATTTTTGAATTATCTTGGTCTATTTTCTTAATTGTTAATTGAGGATTTGCGGTACTACCTGTACTTCCACCTGCATTCAAACTATATTTAAATTTTTGGATTATATCATTCTTTCCACCTTTATCGGCATAAGATTTCCAATAAACCTTATTAGAAACTGTAACTTCTGTTTCTGGTGCTTCTTTTACTGTTACAGTGTATTTAATAATCACTTTCTTTCCATTTGGAATAGAAATTTCTAAAACTTTAGTATTAGGATTATATGGTTTTTCAATTGATACTTCTTTTCCATTTTCATCAGTAGCTTTTATGGTTGTAGCATCTAATTCTAAGTTATTGCCTAATTCATCGACTAAAGTTAACTTATCTCCATCATTCAATGGAAGGTTTTGACCTAATGTATTTGCGGTAATTGTATAATTTATTTTTTGACCTTCTTGCACATGGTTTTTATTTAAACAATTATTTTTTATTGTTGCCGTATTACTAGCCGTATCTATTTCAGTTGAACCATCTTCACTTAGAAGTGTAACTTTATTAGTGAAATCTTTTTCTTCTCCGCCAAGTAAGACTTCCTTATCTGTCACTCGACAAACAACCTGTACATCCACTGAATATGTATCACGCTCTTTTCCTGCCACAAATTCACCTAGATTAATTAGGGCTTGTTTTTTATTTTCATTGTAATAGTAAATTGTTTCTTGATTTGAATCTCCATTATCATTCGTTGTTGTATTACTCTGTGGCTTCCAATCACCACTCAAACCTTCAATAGTTTTTGATTGAACTGCTCCTGCATGATCTCCATGCCATTTAATTCGGATATACGCTAGTTCCATACCATTTGGAATATCTTCTAAAACACGGTAATCTCCTTTTAAATCACCAGCATAATTTACTTTAAACGCCCATGCTATATAAGCACCTTTACTTTCAGTTTTAGCTAATAAATCTTTACAAATCTTACTTGGATCTGCTTCACCTGAATTAGTCTTATCAGCACCTACTGTAATAGTAGATACAGTGTTGCCACCATACGTAAATGTTTGACCTAACTCTTTAAGGATATTGGAACCACCATAAAGCGATTGACTTGCACTATTACATTCTTTAAATTCTTGGTTCTTAGAATCTTTCATTAAAACGTGATTTTTATAAGTGAATGTCGCTCGATATGCTTCTGGCAAACTTTGAGGTTCAGTCCTTATCACAATATAGATATCTTCATCCGTTCCTAATTGAATTGTTTCTTTTGCCGTTAAAGTCAATTCACTCTTATTGTCTGTTCCACTAAATTTTTTACTATTGCCAAATTCTTTATCAAATAGATTCGATCTATCTTTTAATCCCTTATTTGCATCTAAGAAATCCTTAAAGCTTGCATAGGAATTTATATCCTGAGCTGGTTTCCCTTGATAAATCCCTGCAATTGAATCGCTATGTAATAAAGAATCTATTAAATTCGTATCTTTTGAAATTGCATCTTGAATCTTTGTGCCTTCTCGAATCGCTGATCCTTTTACTTGAATTACCCAGTAAAGCTTTCCATTCTTCCATGAAGTAGCATTCTCTTGTGGTTTTTCATAATACCAAGCAATCTTATTCACACTCAAAGAATAATGACCCTCTACTTGAATGGTTTGTGAAGAACTAACATCATTAAATGTAAATGTCCCGTCATCTCCAACAACATCCCCATTCAATGTGAATGTATTTGTGACTGCAATTTGTCCAACTTCACTTAAATCATCTGTCTTGGCATAATACTCAAATCGATATCCATCCTTATTTTTTCTCCATCCAATCTGAGATAGCTTTAATTCAAATTCCTGTTGATTATCAATTTTCACCCATTTCGATTCTTCGTCTACATACATATTTGTATCCGAATTGTATTTATAAGGTGTTATTTTCACATAGCCAACATAATGCATAATGTCAGAGCTCAATACATCTTTTAAAGTGACATTCGTTACATCGAATTGATCCATGGTTTGATTCACATTGACTGTATACTTATAACTTCCCTTTGGAACATCAAATGTCTTTTCAGAAGCATCTTTTTCATAACCAGCATTCTTTTTCACATAGATTTCTGAGCTATTCATGGAAATCGTTTGATTTTTGTCAGTTACATTATCTTCTTTTTTCTTTTCAACCCATTTGTATTCATTTAAATCCACTTGAGTCCACCATTTATTTAAAACACTATCATTATCAGCATCTTTTGCATTATCCGCATTATTTATATAACGATTATAAATTGTTACTTGGTCTGACTGCATAGCTGCATATACTTCTGGTTTTACTTTTAACTTATAGGTTACATAATATTGATCACCTGGATATATCGTAAGCGGTTCTGAGTCACTGCCTGTTACTCTAAATCGTTTTGGATTTCCATCTGTTTCCCATTCAACTTTATATTTTGATTTAGCCACCGTTTCATCTTTGCCATTTTTAATTTGATGCAATTCTACAGAATCTTTATCATAAGAAATATATGGAAGCATCTTGTTATCTGTATATATATCGCCATAGTTTAAATAGTCCATAAAGACAAAATTCTTCAACGGATAATTACTAGGTGAATTTAGATTAAATTCCAATTTATATTGAATAATATAATTTCCTTCTTTATCCTTTGTATACTTCTTTCCATTAGTTTCTACTACACTCTTAGGCATTGTATAAGTTGCATTAGGAGTAAACGTTTGTGGAGATTGCCCCTTAGAATAAGGGGTCTCCCCTTTTTTTGTAAAGGCCGAAGCTTTATTTGTGATAGGTTGACCATTTAGTCTCTGATTATCGCTTAACTTTACAAAATATGTCAATGTACGACTTTCATTTGGAGCTAATGTATCAATTGACCATACTAAGCTTCCTGGTTGTTTAATACTTGAAATATTTTCGACTTCTGCAGGAATCTCATTCTCTGATTTTGGCTGATTTGTTAAATAGACCTTTCCTACAACAGATGTTGTTTTTGTTTCATATGGATTTTGACCATTAGAAGAAGCTTCAAGTGCCATTGGCTTATTTGAAATATTACCCATATAAGAAACGAGTTGACCATTGTTTGTGAATTGATCGACTACATATACATTTTTACTTCCATCTTTACCAGCTGTTACAGTAATTGAATATTGTATGTAATCATTATTATTGTTTTTAGACACCTTTTTTTCTACTTTAACATCGCCAAATTTTTCTAAATAATCTTGTCCATAATTTAAGGTGATATCTCCATCTGGCTTGGTATATTTTATGGTACCATCATCTTTATTTAATTCGTTTAAATTAATTTCACCCTCCACAAAAAAACTTCCATCGAGTGTCGCATTCTCAACTAAACTATTAAAAAATTCATCAGTGTAGGTGACAATTGCTTTCCCCTTTTCAACATGGATAGTTCCAATTTGATTATTGCTACTATCTGTGATTGGTCTATCAGTAGTATCTATCATGCGAAAAAAATCAGGTAGGTTATAACTAAAAGAACCACCATATGTATTTTTCAGCTCACTCGCATTAATATTTTTAAAATTCACGGTAATTTTTAAATATCTCGAATCTGGTGTAAGTGTTCCATTTGAAATACCTGGATTATTTTTATTATCAGTTACTGTAACGGAATCAATTCGGTCTGTACTATTTAATACAAACGGTGTCTTAGTAGTTGTTTCTTCTCCATTGCCAGTATCTAGCTCTTTACTAGATGTTCCATCATCTTGATTCTCTACTGTTTCTACTTCATCACTAGGTTCTGTTGTATCTGGTTGCGTATTCTCTTCTTCAACAGGCTGTTCTTCTTCCTTTTCGTAACAATCTTCAGTATGTTGATGTTCTTCTTTATCACAAATTAGCTTGTCATCTTGATAACACTCTTCAGTATGAGTATGTTCTTCCATTCCACAAATGGTTTTACCCTCTAAAGTAGTGGCAGGAAGAGTTAGTGCATAAACCACGCAAAAAACAACCACGCAAGAAAGGGCTAAAGTAATCCTTTTCCATTTCTTTAACCGTGCTTTATCCTTAAGTAGTTTTTTTATATATTCCGAAACCATGCTCTCTCACCTACTTTACACTTCCTATTTGATCAAAAGGCCAAATTCTAAAAATAATCTGCCCCTCTATTTGTTCTTTCGAAATATCTCCAATTGCTCTACTTCTAGAATCTATAGAAGTATCCCTGTTATCCCCCATTAAAAACCAATGCGATTCAGGCACCTGGTGTGGAAGATTAATATCACAATTTCCTAAAGCTTTTTCATTAAGATACTTTTCATCCAATGCTTTACCATCCACACTCACATTGCCATTCACATCAATATCTACCCATTGACCAGGACCTGCAATAACACGTTTTACCAACAACTTATTTCCTTGCCAAAAAGCTACAATATCTCCCGACTTTAAATCTGTTTTCTTTACAGAAACAACATACTGACCCTGTTCTAAAGTAGGAGACATACTATAGCCATAAATAGATAATACGGGCATCCATAAAGTAGCTACTAAAACAGAAATGGCAGCTACCACAACCAATATGCCAACCGTCCCTTTTAAAGTTTTACGATATACAGTCCTATCCTTTAACCGCTTCTGCTCCGATTCTATTTCTTCCATTGTTAAATCATTTGAATTTGTAGTATCCTTTTTCATCTCGCAAATGACATCCACCAACTCACTACGACTCAAATGCTTTAAATCTTTCTTCTCCATATCTAACCCCTATATTTATTGGTAGCGCTTACTTCAAGTTAGTAAAAAAGTCTACCTTGTCAACTTGTAAACTACTTTAGTAAAAAATTATTGCATAAATTATTAATAATGTATTCATAAATACATCAAATATCCCTTACCTATCAAGCATTTTAAGATTCACTAACTTTTGGTAATCTACATATTACGCGCCTTACAATCATTTTTCAAATACCTAAATTACAATGGTTATATTTATTTTGTGTTAAATATTGTATATCCTAAGTATTTACTTACTTAATTTACTTTTTTGTTATATATGTGTCCCCCCCCCCCGAAATAAACTCGATTAAAAAGTGCAACAGAATTGTTAAAATGTACAAAAGAAAAACAGAATTCATTACGAATTCTGTTCTTTCCTATAATTCAATTGTAAGGTATTTTAAACCACCATATTTAACTTGATAACGATAAATATTATACATAAGTTCTAACCACTCTGTATCTGTAATCTGCTTTTTGCCAATACAATCAATCATCATGTTTTCAGACTTTTTTAAACATTCCATATTCTGAACCCACTTTTTATAATTCTTACTATTCGGCTCCAGTGCCATGTCTATGAGATCATCATACTTCTCATTTACAGCCTTATATATAACTCGAATATTCTCAATTGTAGGCTTTTCGATAGTATCAATGTAATCAAAAAATCTCATATATATTACCACTCCTTTGCATCGAACTACCCACATTATAAACCGCAAATATATACCTTGTATAGAAAAAAGTGTCAATTAAGACACTTTTTTGAATATGTTTATGATCTGCTTTTCCAATACATTCACATCAATTGGCTTAGAAATATGCCCATTCATACCTGCTTCTATGGCCATTTTCTTATCTTCCTCAAACGCATTGGCCGTCATAGCTAGAATTGGAATACTTGCCTTTTTTACATTCTCAAATTCACGAATTCTTCTAGTCGCCTCATACCCATTCATATTTGGCATTTGAATATCCATCAAAATCAAATCATAGAAATCCTCATCCACTTCAGACAACCGATTTACACAAGCTAAACCATCCTCAACACGATCCAACACTAGACCACTCTGTTCAAGTATGGCCATCGCAATCTCGGCATTTAATTCATTATCTTCCACAAGTAAAACACGCTTGCCTTCTAAGATGGATTTTTCATCAAGAACATCTAATTCTTGATTCAATTCTATAGAATTCGCATCCGCTATTCTATGCTCAAAAGTAAGAGTGAAACAAGTACCCTCACCCAGCTTACTCTTGACACAAATATCTCCATCCATCATATCCACAAGATTCTTAACAATCGCCATACCTAGACCTGTACCTGACACTTTTCCAATCGTTGTATTGTATTCTCTAGAAAAAGAATCAAATAAAGTTGGAAGATATTCTTCACTCATACCAACACCCGTATCTTTAACTTGCGTTTGAATTCTGACATAACCCGATCTTGTACAATTCAGTTCCTTCACATCAATCGCAATATGACCACCCTCAGGCGTATACTTAAACGCATTGCCCACTAGATTCATTAAAATTTCACGAATCTTAAAACCATCCCACAACACATGTGTATGATCAACATCCACACTCGTTGTAAATACGATATTCTTTTCTTGTGCACTTGACTCGAATACGTTCTCGATTTCTTCTACTACAAGCCCGATTTGCTCGGCTCTTTCTTCGACAACCATCTTACCACTCTCAATACGCGCCATATCCAGCACATTATTAATGATTGAAAGTAATAACTTACCACTCTGCTCAATCTTATTTTGATAATCCACCAGGATTGGATCTGTCAAGTACTGCTTCATCAACTCATTGTAGCCAAGAATCACATTCATAGGCGTACGAATATCATGCGACATATTGTTTAAGAAATCCGTTTTCGCCTTATTCGCCTCTTCCGCCACAATATATGCCTCTTTTAATTTTGCCTCCTGCATACGTTCTTTCTTGATCAAATCATCAATGTTTCTTGTACCAATCACCGCCACACGACTACGATCCTTTTTATAAACATACGCAATACGTGTCTGATGATAAAGAATACGATCACCCATTTTAAATTCATAGGTCATTGAAAAATCATCTTGATTTGAACGTAACGCATCTAACGAAAGCTGATCTAAGAAATTTTCACGACTTTCATCCGTCACAATCTCATCGGCATAAGCCGGCAATAATGCACACCACTGATTTTCATATTTACGACAAAAATCCGCAATACGCTTACCATTCTCACCCACTTCACGATATGAAAAGATTTGACCACTATCCAACTCCAACAATAATACGGAAAAATATTCTTTACCTAGACCCTCAATAATCTCTCTTTGAAGTTCTAATACTTTTTCCCTCTTTACAATTTCATCAATCGGACGAAAACCCATTATAATCTTAAAATGATTCAAATCCTCATATAGAAATACTGCCCTTGCCCCTAAATTCGAAATTCCATTCTCATCCGGAACAATTTGAAAATGCCATTCTAAAGAACCCTGTTCCTTTAATGTACGCATTAAAGACTCATTTGATAAAATATCCATATAATTTGGACAAGAATCCTTCATCAGTACATTATCATAGAAATAATTTAAACTTTCACTATAACTATGCCAATTCATTTCAGCACAACTCGCATCCTGCTTAATCACTTCCACGGTATCTTGTTTCAAGTCACAAAGCACTAAAGAAGTATAATCCATAGTCAAAGCCGATAAGATATTATTCTGTTCCTTTTCCCGAATAAACTCTGTCACATCCGAAATATGTCCATGCAGTATAGAATTTCCCTCTTTCTCTATACTCTCACTTACATAGTGATATCCATCTTTTCCTAACAAACGAAAAACAGAATTGAATAAATCCATCTCTCTATCCTCTGGATGCACCATATTCATTAATTTATTATCAAATCGAGTTTCAATCTCTTCTTTTGACCAACCAAAAATCTCTTGAAATTTTAAACTCACATATAAAAAGGGATATCCATCCTCCAATGAACACCGATGATATCCACCGATACGCCCACACACTTCTTGAATTGTCAAATCATTATCTATTATCTTCATAGCCATTCCCCTAATAGTACTAACTCTATCAAACTCTCAACCCTATTTCAATCCACTAAAAACTATGGTTATATTCCTATTAAATAAAAGTAAACTAATTTGACTATATAGTAACATAAATTACGTTTAAGTTAGATGTATGCGTTTACACTCAATTAAAAAGTACAAATTGTACTAAAAAGTGCAAATAAAAAAGGCACATAAAGTACCTTAATTGCTTCTACGCTTTTTACGACTATGAATATTCTTAGATACACTACGAATATTTAAAATTGGAGCCAAGAAAATGATAATTGGATAGATTTCCAAACGACCAATCAACATCGCAAAAGATAAGACGATCTTCGAAAAATCCGAGAACATGGAAAAGTTTCCCATTGGACCACAAAGGCTAAATCCTGGACCTACATTACCAATACAAGTCATAACGGATGTAACTGTTGTCTCAAAATCAAAGTTATTAAATGAAACCAAAAACAACAACACACCAACAATAATAATGAAACTACAGAAATACGCCATGATCTGATTGACCACCTCTGTATCTACAACTTTACCATCCATTGTGATGGCTTCTACTTTTTGTGGATGCAGTAACTTTTGAATATCCAATTTGATTTTCTTTACAATAATCAAAAGACGACTTACCTTCACACCACCACCAGTCGAACCAGCACTCGCACCACAGACTGTTAATAAGAAGAGGATCATCTTACTAAATTGCGGCCAGACACTATAATCACAACTCGAATATCCAGTTGTCGTTATAATTGAACCCACTTGAAAACTTGCCAAACGAATGGATTTGAATACATCAAAATTATACATGGATAAAATATTCAATGTAATACAAATAATTGAGAATAGAATAATACCTAAATATGTACGCAACTCTTCATTTTTAAAGACCTGTTTGAAATCTTTGATCAATAAAAAGTAGTACATATTAAAGTTCACACCAAATAAAATCATGAAAATCGTAATGATTACTTCATAATACGCATTGTTGTAGGCACCAATACTCGTGTTTTTAATCGCAAAACCACCGGTACCCGCCGTACCAAACGTATTACATAACGCATCAAACAATGGCATCTTGCCAATCAAAAGTAAAATGACCTGAATGATAGTCAATCCCATATACATGGTATATAAAATCATAGCGGACTGACGCATACGAGGTACTAATTTACCAATGGTAGGACCAGGCGCTTCCGCACGCATGATATGCATATCACGATCATTTGACTTTGGAAGTAAGGCCAAAATGAAAACCAAGATACCCATACCACCAATCCAGTGCGTAAAGCTACGCCAGAATAGTGTGGCATGTTTCAAATTCTCAACTTCCGTTAAAATACTTGAACCTGTCGTTGTAAATCCAGACACCGCTTCAAAGAAACAATCCACAAAAGAAGGAATTTCACCCGACAAATAGAATGGTAATCCACCAAAGAAAGAAACAACAATCCAGGCAAGACCTACCGCAAGCATTCCGTCTTTGGCAAAATAAGAATTCGTTCTCGACTTTTTACGCGTTAAACCATATCCTAAAACCAAACAAATCCCAATCACAATCAAGTAAGAATCATATAATCCTTCTTGATAAATCAAATCCACAATGACTGGCAACACCATTAAACAAGCTTGCGCAATAAGCACCATACCCAATACGTTACCAATCATAGTCCAGTTGAGTTTATGTATATTATGCTTAAGATAGTAAATCATTGATATCCCTCAACCCTGCAATCTTACTAATAATAATAACCGTATCCGATAGTTGAATACGCATATCACCCGTTGCTACTTTAGAAACACCTTTATGTGTTACATACGCAATGATAATACCCTTACGAATATTTAGATCCTTAATTGGCACATCAATAAAACGACAATTGTCACGCACTCTAAATTCTAAAGCCTCTACCTTGTCATCCACTAGCTTAATCAAAGATTCAACGTTTGATCCAACCGTATTCTGCATAGCACGAACATACTGCACGATTTGGTTTGCGGTAATAAACTTAGGCGTAATTGAATTTTCAAGACCCAACTTTTCCAACAAGAAACCTAAAGAAACACGATTTACCTTAGGAAGCACATGCGTAACACCATGACTTTGGGCAAACATGGAAATAATGACATTCTCCTCATCATTATCTGTAAGAGCGATAAAGGCATCCATTTCTTCTAATGATTCACTCAACAATAATTCGTGATCCGTTCCATCTCCATGAATAACTGTTGCCTGTGGGAATTTTTCAACCAAGTTGATACACTTCTCTTTATTCAACTCAATAATTTTAATGGCCATACCCAATTCAAGTAACATGCTCGTCAAATAATATGTGATACGACCACCACCAACAATCATAACCTCATTGACTGTACGATCACTTAAAATACCAATCTTAATAAAGAAACGCTCTAATTGCGTTGTTGAACCCGTTAATGTAAGACGATCATTTTCATAAATCACCGTATTTCCATTTGGAATGATGACTTCACCATCACGCAAAATCGTCACAAACAAGACTTCTGTCTTAAAACGACGATTGATATCAACCACACGCATATTTATAAGTGGGGAATTTTCTGTTACCTTAACTTCAGCAAGTTCAATTCTTCCCTTCGCAAAAGACGATACTTTAATGGAATTTGAGAAACGAATTGCGCGCAAAATTTCACGAGCCGCCGCCTGCTCTGGATTGATACTCATACTCAATCCCAATTCATCTTTAATCAAACGAACTGTGTTATTGTATTCTGGATTACGAATACGAGCAATGGTATGTCTAGCTCCCAATTTTTTTGCCAATAAACAACAAATAATATTCACTTCATCCGTTGATGTAGCCGCAATCAACAAATCACTCGAAGGTACACGTGCTTCCAACAATGTGTCTAAACTAGCCCCATTCCCTTGCACACCAACAATATCTAGTTGATTCATTGTACTTGATAATACATTCGTTTTATTTTCAACCACTGTAATATCATGACCCTCTTGATTCAATTGTTTCGCAATCGCAAAGCCAACTTTCCCATCGCCAACTACAATAATTTTCATATTTCCTCCAAAAAAAATAAATTCCGATACGGAATCTATCTCAAGTATAATACAAATCAATATTAAAAACTAGTGATACAGAAAATATGTTCAATCTCCTTGCATTTTCAATTCATAGTGATATACTAGGCTATGCTGGATAATCAAATTACCCTTTTACCGCTTATCCAGCGTTTCCTATTTCTTGAGCTGATTTACCCAATCAGCTCTTTTTTTCGTTTTACAATCGAGTATAATGCCCTTAGAAAGGTGCATGATTATATTTTTAAATTGCACTACCTTACCCGCGTCTTTCTATAGACGCTTTTTTTTAAAGGAGGATTATCATGAATCCACAAATACTTGAAGCTTTATGCACAGATTTTACAGCCATCTATCAATGCGACCTCATCCAAGATACAATCGATATCGTACGCTTCGACAAAGGAACTCATACCGATATGGTCATACAAACCATGGATCCCTATACACTTCACTCCTTTCATAAAATGATTCAATATTTTGAAAACCTTTATATTCAAGATTCCGCACAAGAAAGCTTATGGAAAGAATTTGAACCCCAGGCATTAATGGAAAAACTAAAAGACAACCCCATCTATTGCTACCATTGTCGTTTAAAGCCAAATCAAAATGGTAATGAATACCATTCTTTTCGAGCCATTAAACTCAATGAATCCAAATCTAGCTTTGAAGTTGTGATTGGCGTTAAAGTCATGGATGATCTCATGAAAAAACAATATAAGAATGAAAAGCGCCTTCAACAACTCCTTGAAGAAAAGAAACATCAAAAAGAAGAATTAGAAATTGCCTATAAACAAGCTTCTGAAGAAGACTCCATATTATTGGCATTATGCAATGACTATAGTGTTGTCTATGTATGTGATTTAGAAAAAGACGATTTAAAAGTCATCAAAGATACCAATCCACATATCGCATCCGGTTCTGAATTTAAATATTCAACAACCCTAGATATATATAGTAAGATACAAACGATTTATAAAGGCAATGAATCCTATGTTGAAAAGTTAGAGCGAACCAATCTCATGCAAGCTATGAAAAATCAGGATGAACTCTCTTTACAATTTTGTATCAATAAAGAACAAGATAATCCATCCTATATGGAAACGCGTGTTGTGAAAATCAAATCCGATACCGGCTTTAAAATCATTCTAGGCTCACGTCATATTGATGATATTGTCAAAGAACGTGAAGAACAAAACAAGCAATTGAATGAAGCCCTAAAAAAAGAGCGCACATATAACGAAATCATTCATGCGATTGGTTCAATTTATAAAAGTATCGCCACCATTGATCTAAAGAAACAAACCTATACCGTACTATCCTACAAGAGTTCCGACAAGAAAATTACGGAAACCGATTTTAAAGGAAGTATGGAACAATTAAAACAATATTATATAGCTAAGAATAGTTCTTCACCTTTTCAAGATGAAGTCTTAGAATTTATTGATCTAGACACAATCCCTGAGCGTATGAAAGGCAAAAACATTCTTACCCTAGAAACAAAAGGCCAAGATGGAAAATGGCATGCCTGCTCCATCATCCCACAAACCTATGATAAGAATCATAATTTGACTAATGTATTGATGACTCTATCTGATATTGATGATTTCAAGAAAAGAGAGCTAGAAGCCAAAGAAAAATTAAAAGAAGCTGCCATTGAAGCTAAGCGTGCAAATCTTGCCAAGACAAACTTCTTACGAAGAATGTCCCACGACATACGTACACCATTAAATGGCATCGTAGGTATGATCAACCTATCTGAAAGATATTCAAATGACACAGATAAGCTCTATGAATGTAAAGAAAAAGTATTGACTTCACTCGACTATTTGTTGTCTTTGATCAATGATATTCTAGACATGAATAAAGTTGAATCTGGGACACTTGTTTTAGAAAACAAACCATTCAACCTAATTGACATTCTTAATAAAATCATTGCGATTGTTGAAACAAACTGCGAACAGCACGACATACAATTCTTTGGCGGAAAAGATATGAGCAAGATCATCCATCGTAATTTTGTGGGTAGTGGTGAATATTTAAACCGCCTATTGATGAACATTGCGAGTAATGCGATTAAATACAACCGTGAAGGTGGCTCTGTTACATTATATTGCACCGAATTATCGAGTGATGATACACATGCCCTATATGAATTTGTATGAAAAGATACAGGACTTGGTATGAGTGAAGATTTCCAGAAACATGCCTTTGAACCATTTGCCTGCGAAGGTAAACCAACCACGACCGGATATAATGGTACAGGATTAGGTCTATCCATTGTCAAAGACATTGTAGAAATGATGCATGGTACGATTCAAATGGAAAGTAAAGAAAATGTGGGTACAACCTTTAGGATAATTCTTCCTTTACAGATAGATCCAAACCCACAAACTGTAAAACCCATTCAAGCTAAGCCATTAAATCTTACAAATAAGAAAGCACTCCTTGTTGAAGACAATGATATCAACCTAGAAATCGCAACCATTCTTTTACAAGATCTAGGGCTTGATGTATCGACTGCTCGAAACGGACAAGAAGCCATTGATCAATTCAAAGAATCTAAGCTTTACACTTTTGATTATATTTTTATGGATATTATGATGCCAATTAAAAATGGATTAGAAGCTACAAAAGAAATACGTGCCTTACCAAGAAGCGATGCGAAAAGCGTACATATTCTTGCGATGAGTGCCAATGCATTTGAAAGTGATATTCAAGAATGCCTAAAAGCAGGTATGGATGGACATATCGCAAAACCAATCACTATGGAACTATTAAAAGAAAAATTAGCAAAATGAAAAGGGTGAGACAATCACCCTTTTAGTCTGCATATGGCTTTAAATAATCTGCATTCAAAATTAAAATCTTATTATCGACTATACGAATTACATTCTCTTCTCTTAATCCTCGCAAAATACGGTTGACACTGTTTCTGGTAGAAATACCACAGAATCCTGCAATATCATCATTTGTGACCTGCATATCAATCAATATACCTCCCTTGACTTCTTTTCCAAACAAAGAAATCAAATTATAAAGAAAGGCATAGATAGCGCCACTCTTTCCAGTCATTGTCATACATTTTTGGCGATATAAAGCTCTTTGTAGATTCTCACGATAATATGCCTCAACATATTCTTTTAATTTTTCATCTCGCTTTACAGCCCTTGAGAAATCTTCTCGACTTACCAAACAAAAAGATGCCTCTTCACTTTCAACACGAATTCTTATACGATACGCAACATCTTCACGAAGTGTGTCACACATTAACGAAAGAAGATTGGGCCCTTTGGCGTAAGTTATATTATATTCACGTCCATCCTCTAAAATGGAACTCACCTTTACGACACCTTCCTTTAAGAAAATCATCTTTTCTAAACCGCACATTATAATATCATGGTTCTTTTTTGAAACAATTGGGACTTCCATCTTTTCCAGATATTGAAGCACATAGTCACAATTCATCTTCGTCACCTCTATCATTATTTCCATTGTATCATACTTCAGTAGAATCTTGTTAGCAATTGATATTTATTATATTACGTGTTCCTTATATATACAATTTTGGACAATTGTTTTTGTATAATACACAACAAGATGATATACTTATTTTTGCTGGATAGCGTGTCCATAAAGTAATTTGCATATCCAGTTTCCTATGAATAGAGCTGAATTATTTGCCACATCATCTAGTTCAGCTCTTTTTTCATTTCAAAATCCATGATATAGTAAACAAAACTGGTTGTAACCAACTCATGATAGTCTTTCTTATAATGACCAGTTTTAAGAGTCGACATCCCACATTTTAAGTCGGCTCTTTTTATTTTGCATGAAAAAAGGCGGATTATGCATCCACCTTAACATCTACAAATTGTTTTAAATACTCGACATCCAAGACCATGATTTTATTATACAATGTGCGAATAACATGTTCTTCTCTTAAGCCACGCAAAATACGATTCACGCTATGTCTTGTAGAAATTCCACAGAAACCCGCAATATCATCATTTGTAATCTTTAAATCGATCAAAATTCCATCACGCGCTTCTTTTCCAAACATTGTAACCAAATAGTATATAAATGCACATACAGCACCATTCTTGCCATTCATCGTCATTAATTCTTGTCTTGAAATTGTTTCCGATAATTTTTTACGATAATACATATTCACGTATTCCACCAATTCAGAATGTTCATTTAATAATTGATTGAATAATTCTTTAGAAACACAATAAAAACTAGCTTCATCACTCTCAACACGAATCATCAATGAAGAAAATTTACAATCAACAACTGCATCTTTAAACATAGATAAAATATCAAAGCCTTTTAAATACGCAATATTAAATTCACGTCCATCACGCATTAAAACGCTGACCTTCACAACACCTTCTTTTAAAATATATACATTCTCATCATCCATCTTTAAAAATGTATGTCTTCTTTTACGAATAACAGGCACTTCGTGCTCTGTAAAAAAGTCTAAAAATAATTCACGCCCCATAATTTAAATCACCCTTTGTCAATATGATTTATTATAACACACTCCCAATTTGGATACGTTAACAAATCGCACAGTAAGAAAAAGAGAATAGACCTAAGCCTATTCTTCTATGAGTTCAAATCGATATTCCTGCTTCACATCCGGATACTTGTCATGATCTACTTTTGACACAAACATTTCATATGGACGAACAAAATACTTATAATCCCCATATAATGCTTGATAAACCACCATCTTCTCTTGCGTTTCCGTATGCATCGCAACACACAACACTTTATAAGTGTTTCCTTTAAAATGTCGATATATTCTATTTTCTAATACTTTCATAAATTCTTTCCTGCAACGTTGTTTGGCGAATACGCTTTAATTTTAAGCGTACCTGCGTTTCAAACAAGCTCTTATTGCCAATAATAAAAAGCTGTTTTTTGGCACGCGAGATCGCCGTATATAAAAGACGCTTTTCTAACATGTTTTTCGCATTCACATCCACAATACAGAATACCGTCTGATATTCATTACCTTGAGATTTATGAACACTGATACACCATGCGTGTTTTAAGTAATATAGAAAGTCCGTTGAAAAATCAACAATCGCATTTGTGAAATCCACTGAAATCACATTCTGTTTTGAATCAATTTCAACAATCGTACCAATATCCCCATTGTAAACATCTTCATCCGGTAAATTTTTCAACAACATGACCTTATCGTTTTCACGAAAGATTGTTGTTCCTACCTTCATCTGATTCTTTTGCGGACTCTTTGGATTGAACAACAACTGCATTTGACGATTGATCTCATCAATGCCAGCAGCCCCCTTATACATTGGTGCCAAGATCTGCATGGAATCTAGATCCATATCTTTGACATAATCGATTAGGGCATCCATAATTTTTGGCGTTGTTCTTTCAATAAACTCAACACCATCCTCATAATGACACGTAGTTTCTTCACGAATTTCTTTTGCCAAAGTCACAATTCCAGAACCACTTGACTGTCTAAAAATCTTCTTTAGATGGACCGTATCAATCACATCCGATTTAATTAGATCTTCTAATACCTTTCCAGGACCCACACTCTCTAACTGATCTTCATCACCAATTAAAAGAATGCGACAACGCTGAGGAAGTGCCTTTAATAATTGGGCAAATAAGTGTGTATCCACCATACTAAACTCATCCACAATAATGAAGTCGATATCTAATGGATCCTCCTCATTTTTGCCAAAGGAATTATCTTCTAAGTTCCACTGCAGCAAGGAATGAATGGTTCTTGAATCACAATTTGAAAGTTGTGCAAGTCGCTTTGAAGCTCTTCCTGTCGGTGCACAAAGTTGAATCTTACTATCTGGATACACATCCTTACAAATTTCCAAGATTCCTTTTACAGTTGTTGTCTTACCAGTACCTGGACCACCCGTTAAAATCATGAACGAACGATCGAAGAACAGTTGAATCGCATCCTTTTGTTCCTGATCATATGTAATAGCTAAACTAAACTCCACTTGTTTGATTTTTGATTCAACATCCACACTTTCCACTTCAAACAAATGATTCTTCAACTCTTTGGCAATCGTGACCTCATCTTCATGCAAGGTAAAAGGATAGATTCGAGTATTTTCAACATACAAATATTGAAGTGAAACCAAACGATCAATACTTTCCTGAATCAAGGATTCATTTACACCACGTACATTTTGAAAGATTGTCGCAAATGTAATATATGTATTTCCAGTTGCCATAGATAGTTGTCTAGCCAACTCATAGATATAGGCATCTAATCTTCTTGGATCCTCATTGGATAAGCCTATGGCACTTGCCATCTTACAAGCGGTTTTATATCCAAAACCATACACTTCATAATAAGGTTTGAAACAATCCTCTTCAATCACATCCAACACATTATCATATGTGTCCAACAACATCTGAATCTGTCTTGGACTCAAGCCATACTTTAATAGCTTTGCGTATGTCTCATTAAATCCTGTAAATTCTTGAATGCCCTTTTGAATAATCAACATCTTTTTTGCGGTCAAATTGGGCACTTCATGTAAAAGTTCTGGATTATTATGAATCTTCTCTAAACAATTCTCGCCAAGAGTCTCATAAATACTTTCGGCTGTTTTTTTACCAATCGTAGGAAAATTCTCACCACAAAGAAAATGAATGATCGCATCCGAATTGTCTGGCAATTTCTTTTTGGCCATATCCACACGAAACTGCTCCCCATACTTAGGGTGTTTTACATATTCCCCCTGCAAAACATATTCTTGATCTTCGATGGGATCTTCAATTCTTCCAGCCGCTGTAAAATTATGATACGTCTTTAATTCTGAAAATCCCGCAACAACATAATGATTGGCTTTATTTTCAAATATGATATATTCAAGCCTAGCCTCGATGTCCATTGGCTGTCTCCATAATCAATTGATTTAAATTCTTGCCATCCTTGAAGACTTCTTCAATGACACCCCCACCAATGCACTTGTCGCCATCGTAGAATACAGCTTCCTGTCCTTCTGTAACAGACGCAATCATTTGTGGATATTTGACTAACACACTTGTATCATCCAATCTTTCGATTTCGATATCCTGATCCTTTTGACGATATCTAAATTTACAAGTACACTTTGTTGGAATCTCATCCAAACTTGGCAAGATCCAGTTAATGCCTTTTACGATACAAGAATCCGAATACAATAAACCTCTTTGGTCTGTACGACATACATAAAGAATGTTCTTCACAACATCTTTTCCAACCACAAACCAAGGACCCTTTTCATGATCTATATTTAAACCTTTTCTTTGTCCAATCGTGTAATATAAAACGCCCACATGTCGTGCAATGACTTTGCCAGTATTCACATCTACAATGTCACCATCTTTACTAGGAAGATAGTTCGATAAGAATTGTCTGAAGTTTCTTTCTCCAATGAAACAAATACCCGTACTATCTTTCTTTGTCGCAACCGATTCTAAGTTTAATTCAGAAGCAATCTTACGAATTTCTGGTTTTTCTAAATTTGCCAAAGGGAAAATCGTTTTAGCCACCTTACTCTTTTCAACCTGACACAAGAAATATGTCTGGTCTTTATTCTGGTCTTTAGCACGTGTTAAATACGTAAAGCCATTCTCTTCCTCTTTGTTTGAAGCATAATGCCCTGTAGCCACCTTATCAAAACCTTGTTTCATGGCATATTCAAAAAATGAATCAAACTTAATATATTTATTACATAAAATATCTGGATTTGGCGTACGCCCCTTTTCATATTCACTTAAAAACGTTTTAAATACGTTATCCCAATATTCTTCAATAAAATCAACACGCTGTAAAGGCAAATCCAAATGATTGGCAACTGCTAACGCATCTAAATAATCCTGTTCCTGAGGACAAGTATCATCTTTGATTGTAGGATTTCCTGCAATATCATTATTCGCAAAACTATCCCAGTTACGCATAAAACAACAAGTCACATTATATCCTTGTTTCTTTAATAAATAAGCTGCAACGGCAGAATCTACACCACCACTTAATCCAACTAATACTTTCATATGTAATCCTCCAACTATCAAAAATTATATCATAAAAAAGGACCAAGCCCGAAAAACTTGATCCAACAATTCAAAATGGTGCCCAGGGCCGGACTCGAACCGGCACGGTATCGCTACCGGTGGATTTTGAGTCCACTGCGTCTACCAATTTCACCACCCGGGCATTGCTTGATTATTATATCAAAAGATAGAATGTCATGCAAGGATTTTTTTAAAAAGCCACTAGAAATTCTATCAACAAAAAAATGCATCCTAAACAGATGCATCAAATGATATTACTTAAGTTTAATATATATTTATTAATATTTTCTTCTTTTGAAATATCATATTCATTTATTAATTCATGAAAATATTCTTTAATCGTTTCCTTCGAAATTATTTCGTTGGAAGGTACATTGTCACTATAGCCATTACGCGCAAATAACCAAGGACTTTCTTTATGCGTTGTTTTTTCTAAAATTTTACCACCATATTGACCAAATGTATTCACCACTAAATCTATAATATATTTATCTTTATCATCCAAATACTTTTTGTACCCTTCAAACATTACAAACTTCGGATCATCAATCACATTATACCTAAAATGTTTAAAAATATTATATACATCTTTATATACAGGTCCATGCACCCATGCCTCACAATTTTCTATAAACATTTCTCTATCATTTAACGCAAACGAAAATCCCTGTATATAATACAACAGCTTTTGAAGCATTAACGGTGTCACTTCATCCATTCTTTCAAAAATATAGGATATAACACCAATCATTTTATTCGAAACAGTAAATATATTTTTTAACTCGTTTACTTTCGTCATAGACTTTTTGAAGGCACTCATCGCAATTTTATCTTTATTTTCGAGCATTTTTTGTTCCATATATTCAGGAGAAAACAATGCATTACGAATCACATCTGAATATTCTTTAGATGGAACCTGTCCTAATAGATAGCGAGTAATCGTTATTTCGCCAAATCCTAATACGATTGATAAAGGTGCCTTGCCAATATTATAGAGCTTCATTAAAGTATAAATATCCTCAATGGTCACTAAATCCTTTAATTTCCTATATTGTTCATCGACTTCACGTACATTTAAATCAATAATACCAGGAACACTCATGAATTCACCACATCGATCACAAATAGCACAAGTAATTTCAAAAGTTAATTCTTCACCGCGAATCATCTTTTTCACCAACTTCTTCTGTAATGTATAAGATGTGACATCCCTGCACTCTACACAAAATCCTGTTTCTCTTTGCATAAGTAAATTTACCTCCTTCTTTACTTTACTAATTTTAAACAGTTGGAGATAAACTCCTCTAAGAACCGTACGTGCAGTTTTCCCGCATAC